>ERZ778021.768-NODE-768-length-48340-cov-5.546629_pt1 | contig 48340 bp, 40 predicted proteins | sample MGYA00375751_ERZ778021 | MGnify/ENA primary metagenome ERZ778021 (study PRJEB29350, sample SAMN05389814) | bioreactor metagenome | isolation source: Thiocyanate stock bioreactor | place: South Africa: University of Cape Town | collected 2013-08-29 ... | reverse complement strand
TAGTCTTTGCTGTCAGACCGCGCTCGCTTCGCAGGTAGTCGCCAAACTCCGCGAAAATCTGCTGTAGCGGGGTGTTCATCGGGACCGGCGCCGGCGCAATTGCCCCGGCGGCACGTAGTGTCAGAAGCCACCGCTTCAGCGCGGCCCGGTCGTCGAGATGGATGGTCTGCTTTGCTCCTTGGTGTCGCAGGTAGCGCTCGACCATGTGTTCATCCAGGCTGCTCAGCTTGGTCCGGTGGCTTGTCATCCACGCCAGGAGATTGCCGACCACGTTGAGGGAGCGCCAAGTCCCGTGTTTGCTGAGCCCAACCTCGACAAGACGGGCTGCGTACAACTCCACAAGATGCCCGTGGGTACCGTTTCTCAGGCGCCGTAACAGCCGGCTCCTGCTCAAATACTCTGCCGTATTCGTCATCGAAGTCTCCGTTGTTGAGGACGGAGGTAGGGTGAACTATGCCGAACCGGTCACACGCGGCCATCGGTGCATCCGGGGAGAAACGAGGCCGCTCGGCATAGTTCGGCGGTCGGCATAGTCGGCCAAGCTCAACGGCCACGACCCCCACGCCTACCTCAAGGATGTGATGACCCGACTGCCCACGCACAAGGCCAGCCGCATCGGGGAACTGCTGCCGCATCGGTGGCAGAGCGCTGCCATCTGATCCTCAGCCATGACCGCCAGCGGCGGTCAATATGGGGTGCCCGGACGGATGCCGATATGGCGCGTGCGCACAGGTGTCATCAACTGACCTGCGTCAATTGGAGCCATTGATCACGCCTAGCGACTTCTTGCCCAGTGAAGTACCTGCCCCAGATGCAGGACGAATCGCAACGGCGCTACCTGTTCGTGGCCATCGACCGGGCCACGCGATGGGTGTTCGTACAACTCAAGGCCAACAAGACAGCCGCCAGTGCACAGGCCTTTCTGAGGGCATTGCACAAGGCCTGTCCGATCAGGATCACCAAGCTGCTGACCGACAACGGCAAGGAGTTCACGGACCGCCTGTTTGCCAGCAGGGAGCGCGAGCCCAGCGGCAACCATGAGTTCGACCAGTTGTGCCAAGAGCTGAGTATCGAACACCGGTTGGGCAGGCCGGCGCGACCGAAGATCTCCGAAGGCGAGATCGAAGCCATCCAGACCGCGAACACGACCGCGGAGCTCTCGGACCTGGCCAAGATAAGTGAACGCCTGCGCGATCAGCTCAAGGCAGAGAAGGCCGAACTCGAGCAGCTGCAGCAGTCGACCCAGGTGATCGAGTCGGCGAGCATCGAGACGCTGACGCGGCTGGTCGAGAGCTGCAAGGGCAACCTGGTGACGATGAATGCCGTCATGGCACGTACCGCCACAGTACAGCGTGGCCATGCCACCGGCGAGGGTGCGTTTTTCGAATTTCTGTTAAATTGAACATATAGTCAATAAAATTACGCGAAGTTGGAAATGTCGTGTCGGCGAAGTTTCCGCCGACGGATTGGCGCACTCAGTGGCACGGAAGGCGAGCCCTGCCTCTTTCAGAATAGTATGCAATGGAGATCTCGATGCATCAACAGACTCAAGCCCTGGTGACCCGGGTGGATTCAGGCGCCATCTCTTACCTGACTCTCAATCGGCCCACCGCCGGAAACAGCTTGTCCCTGGACACCATCGATGCCTTGCACAGGCATCTCATTGATCTGAGGGCAGAGCGGTCCATCAGTGTGATCGTGCTGGCGGGTACCGGCAGCCGGATTTTCTGTGCGGGTCATGACTTGCGAGAGTTCCTGGACGACGGAGGAACTCCCGAGTTCTCCAAAGAGGTGGTGGCCCGCTGTTCGGCCATGATGCTCGCGTTTCGCGATCAGCCACAGATCATCATCTCCAAGGTGGATGGTGTGGCGACGGCGGCTGGCTGCCAACTGGTGGCAAACTCTGATCTCGCGATTGCATCGAGCACGTCACGGTTTGCCACGCCAGGCGTCAACATCGGGTTATGGTGCTACACACCGCAGGTTGCGCTAAGCCGGGCTGTTTCTCCAAAGAACGCCTTCATGATGCTGGCAACCGGCAAGCTTTTTGACGCCGATTACGCCTTGCGCGCCGGGCTGATCAATCAGGTGGTCGAGGCAGACCAGCTGGATGACACCATCGCCGACCTGGCGGGCGTGATCGCATCAAAATCTTCTTATGCGCTGTCTACCGGCAAGCAAACCTTTTACCGGCAGCTTCAGATGTCTGTGGCTGACGCGTATGAGTATGTCGGTGAAGTTCATGTACGCAACATGGCGCACCCTGACGCCATGGAGGGAATAGGTGCGTTCATCGGCAAGCGACCGGCTGCCTGGAAAGGCCGATGACGCCGTGACTACGCCAGTGCGCTTGCAGATATCATTGAGCCCGGCGCCAGGGTTGAAGAAAGCCGGCCAAAATTGCATGGCCCTGGAACCTGTCGCCTGAGATGGCCACATCGGACATTATGAGTATTCTCACAGAGAGCCCCCCCAAGAGCAAAGTGCGCGTCGCCGTCATGCGAGGCACTGCCAAAGCCCCCGGCGCGCGTTGGAACAACGCCGTTCATGCCCCTGATGAGCAGTATCAGCTCAAGCGGCAGGCGGTTGTCGCCGAGGCTGCGCGGGCCTTCGGAAGGCGGGGCTACAAAAACGTCTCCCTCGATGAAATCGCGCAGGCAATGAACGTCACCAAGCCGGCGCTCTATTACTACTTCAAAAACAAGCAAGCACTGATCTATGAGTGCCATGAGCTCAGCATGAGCATTGGCGATCAGGCGCTGCAAGAGGCTATGACTTCGGCATCCATGGGCTACGCGCGTCTGACGAGCTTCATCAGGAAATACGTCGTGCGCCTGACGGACCAGATCGGTGCACCCGCCATTCTTCACGATCTCTCGGCAATGACGCAATCGGATCAGAAGAAGATTCTTCAACGAAGAAGGAAATTTGATCAGCAACTGCGCCAGATCGTCGAAGATGGCATTGCCGATGGCTCCATCGCATCCTGTGATGCCAAGTTGGCAGTCGTCTGGTTCATGGGTGCGGTAGCTTCGATTTCCAATTGGTATCAATCCTCTGGCCCTCTGCGGGGTGAGCAGATCGCCGAGGCATTCATCGAATTTCTCTCCAGCGGAATCTGTCCGCAGAAGCCGGTGTGAGCTCGGCCAGGGCCAGACTCAGGGCCCCCCCCCCCGGGCGGGGGGCCGCGCAGGCGCAGCGGGCTGTGGTGCGACCGGCCTTAACGGCCGATAAAACGGGGCTTGCGCTTTTGCTCGAACGCCGCGAGGCCTTCGCGGAAGTCGGCGCTATGGCAGTGCACTTCAGAAGCCAGCAGCTCCAGCCGCAGCGCGGTTGTTTTGGGTTGTTCCAGGCCATCGTCGATCAGGGCCTTCATCCGGCGTAACACCAGCGGGCTGCGCAAGGCCAGCTTGTCAGCGAGGGCTTGTGTCGCTTCTTCGAGTTTGTCGTCGTCAACCACTTCGTTGACCAGGCCTGCGTTCATCAACGTCTGCGCGTCCAGGAATTCCGCGGTGAACAGCAGATGCTTGGCACGGGTTGCGCCGATCAGACGGGGCAAGCGGACAGAACTGCCACCGCCGGGCAACAAACCGTAGTTACCGTGCGCGTCTCCGATCTTGGCGCTTCTGGCCGCCACAACCAGGTCGCAGCACAGAACCAGCTCCAGGCCGCCCGCTAGGGCCAGTCCATTGATCGAGGCGATGACGGGCTTCGGAAAGTTCTCCAAAAGATCCATGATCTCAAGCACGCCCTGCAGAAACTCTTCCGTTCCGCCTCCGTTGGCCTGCGAACGAACGTATTTCAGGTCAGCGCCTGCGCAGAATGCCCGCCCCGTGCCGGTCAGCACCACCGAAACGACTTCATCGTTGTGACGCGCCTGCCCCAGCGCCGTCCTGAGCGCAGACAGAACCTGTGGACTCAGCGAATTCATGGCCTCTGGCCGATTCAGACGCAACCACATGGATCGATTGCGAAGCTCCACGACAACTACCTGCTCAGACATCTGTGTTCTCCATTAAGGAAATTTCCCGATGCATCGATTGTGTTCATGCACCCTAGACTGATGAATTGGTAGTTTCCATTACTTGCTGTTTTATGATTTTACCGTAAAGTAAAAACGAAAGGAAATGACGTGAGCCAGAAAACGCCGTTCTCAACGAGCCCCCTTGATGGAATAAAGATTGTGGAGTTCCAGGCCATCGGACCTGGACCTTTAGCCGGGTTCCAGCTTGGCCAATTGGGCGCAGAGGTCACGCTCGTGACGCGACCTGGGCCAAGCGCCTTACCGGCAGAAATGGTGGTGCAGGGTGACAGTCATCTCAACCGTGCCAAGCGCATCGTGCCCCTGAACCTGAAAACACCCGCGGGCCAGCGCGCCGCACTGGAGCTGATCGGACACTGTGACGGACTCATCGAAGGCAATCGTCCGGGTGTCATGGAGCGACTGGGCCTTGGTCCTGAACCGTGCGCTGAGCTCAATCCGCGACTGGTGTATGGGCGGATGACGGGGTGGGGGCAAGAAGGCCCGCTCGCATCTGCCGCAGGTCATGATCTCAACTATGTCGCTCTGAGCGGCCTGCTGTCCCTGACCACCAGGCCCGGGCAGCCGCCGGCCATTCCACCCACGCTCATGGGCGATGCCGTCGGTGCGCTTGGGCTCACCATGGGTATCGCATGCGGCCTCCTCGCGGCGAGGCAGACCGGAAAAGGGTGTGTGGTGGATGGCGCCATCGTGGACGTGCTGGCTTTGCTTGCGCCCCTGGTTCAACTGCTGGACAGGGGTAAGTGCCTGGAAGGGCAGGAGTTGAGTCTCTTTCACGACTCGCCGTTCTATGACGCCTACGTTTGCAGTGATGGCCGCTACATCACTGTGGGCGCCATCGAGCCGCAGTTCTACGCGCTGCTGCTCGAGCGGATGGGCCTGGGCGACGTCGATCCGCTGCAGCAGCTGGACCGGACACAGTGGCCCGCCCTGAAGGCAAGGTTTGCCCTGGTTTTTGCTTCCAGGTCGAGTCAGTACTGGACTCAGCAGCTTGAAGGCACGGACGTGTGTTTCGCACCTGTGCTCAACCTGGCCGAGGCCGCCACGCATTTGCACAACGCGGCTCGCGGACTCTACGCGCTGACCCCGGAAGGACACCTGGAGACCGCGCGAGGATTGCGTTTCATGCCCCTGAAAAACGGCTCTGCGGATACGTCAGTTTCTTCACAGAAAACCGGAGACGCGCAGGAGCCCACGGCGCATCAGCACGAGAGCTCAATGAGTTGAGGGCAACCAAAACAGGTTGTTGTGTCGGTCCTGACAACGCCTGTTCCAAAGGGATATCCCTAGGTACGGGAAATTGATTTTACTGTACAGTCAAACTACTTTTTTATTGGTAGGTAAGTGGGTTCGTAAATTCAACGCCACGCTCGCGCATGAGCAAGCTGGCCTAAGGAGAATGACGTTGGAAGATATCTATGTAATCGGCGTGGGCATGACCCCCTTTGGCCGCCACCTGGACAGAAGCATCAAGGACTTGGCGGAGGAGGCGGTCACCGCCGCGTTGGCCGACGCCGGGATCGAGAAGACCGAGCTTCAGGGTGCGTTCTTCGGAAATACCTCGCAGGGCTACATGGAAGGTCAGCACATGATTCGCGGCCAGGTCGCCTTGCGCGCCATGGGCATAGGCCACATTCCTGTCGTGAACGTCGAGAATGCCTGCGCCAGTGGTTCGTCCGCATTTGTGCTGGCCTGCAATCACATTCGTTCCGGTGCAGGGGATGTCGCGCTGGCGATTGGCTCCGAAAAAATGTATGCGACCGACAAAGACAAGATGTTCGGCGTGTTCGACAGCGCATGGGATGTCTCCCGTGCAGATGAGATTCGCGAAGCCCTCATGAAGCTGGGCCGCGACGTGGTTGTGCCCGAGGGCAGCACATCTCCCAAGCCGTACAGCGTGTTCATGGATGTCTATGCGGCCTTTGCACGGTCGCATATGCGCACGTTTGGCTCCACGCAGCGTCAACTGGCTGCCGTTGCAGCCAAGAACCACGAGCACTCCGTGCACAACCCGCTGTCCCAATACCGCAATGCCTACAGCATTGAGGAGGTGCTTGCTGCACCGCCCATTACCTACCCACTGACGCTGCCCATGTGTTCCCCGGTTTCAGACGGCGCCGCGGCAGCCATCGTGTGCACGGGTTCGGCACTGAAGCGGCTTGGCATCAGTAAGAAACGGGCCATCAAGGTTCTCGCATCACTTGTTCAGAGCGGCTCTGAACGCCTTGAGGATGATTTTGCCAATCACTGCACGGCTCTGGCTGCCCGCAAGGCCTACGAATTGGCCGGAGTCGGTCCCGAAGACGTTTCCGTAGCTGAAGTCCACGATGCCACGGCGATGGGCGAAATCATTCAGACCGAGAACCTGGGCTTCTGTGATTTCGGAATGGGCGGTGTCATTGCCGAAAGAGGTGAAACAAGAATCGGCGGCCGCATTCCGGTCAACCCTTCAGGCGGCCTGGAGTCCAAGGGGCACCCGGTAGGGGCGACTGGCTTGGGTCAGATATTCGAGTTGGTCAGCCAGCTGCGCGGCGAAGCCGGTACCCGTCAGGTCGAGGGCGCGCGCATTGCGCTGGCAGAAAACGGCGGCGGGCTTGAAGGCATCGAGGAAGCGGTCGCCTGCGTCACGATTCTGGGCCGCTGAGTCTACCCGAGCGCAATCCGGAAACCGAAAGAGAAGTCGTATGAAAGTGGATCAAACAGTTGCCCTGGTCACAGGTGCCGCATCAGGTCTGGGCCGGGCAACCTGCGAAGCCCTGGTCGAAGCCGGAGCACGCGTGATCGCCCTCGATATGGACGAAGAGGGTCTGAAACACCATATCCTGCCTTTGGGCGCACAAGTCCGAATCCGCCAGGTCGACGTTTCCGCGGATGCCGAAGTCGCAACGGCCGTGGAGTTTGCCGTCAACGAGTTTGGTGCCTTGCATGTGGCGGTCAACTGCGCCGGAGTTCTGGGCCCCTGCAAGACTCTGTCCAAAGGCAAGCTGTTTCCACTAGACCTGTGGAACAAGGTGCTGGCCGTCAACCTGACCGGCAGCTTCAATGTCATCCGCCATGCAAGTCTGGCAATGACCCGGAACGAGCCCAACGCCGACGGAGAGCGCGGTGTCATCGTCAACACATCATCCGGCGCAGCCTGGCAGGGCCAGATGGGCCAGGCTGCCTACAGCGCCAGCAAGGCGGCCATCATGGGGATGACGCTGCCGGTGGCACGCGACCTGAAGGAGCATGGCATTCGCGTGGTGTCCATCGCGCCGGGGCTTTTCGAAACCGGGATGTCCATGGGCATGCCTGACAAGGTAGCGCAGAACATCATTGACAGCATGATCCTGTTCCCGAGCCGGATGGGTAAGCCCACGGAATTCGCCGGCTTGACGCGACACATCATTGAGAACGCGTATCTCAACGCGACCACGATCAGCCTCGACGCCGGCACACGGTAACGCATATGGATGCGCACGACCCGGCTCCCGAACCATCAGCCCGTGAACGTTTTTAAGACCTGTCGGGCTCACCCTCTCAATCCGAATTTCCGGCCTCACCATTTTGCCGAGCGCCCCTCCAAATCTATAAGTCAGGTGTCTACATGAGCATTGCATCGAATCCGTTTCTGAGCGAGCAGGAAAACCTTATTCGTGAATCTGCCCGCAAGATCGCACAAGAGGTCGTTGCGAAGACCGCGGCAGAGCGTGACCGCACGAGCGCGTGGCCACACGAAGAAATCAAAGTCGTCGCCGACGCGGGTTTCATGGGCATGTTTGCCCCGGCAGAGATGGGCGGGTCGGACCTGTCTTTTCTTGAGTACTGCCTCGTACTCGAAGAATTCGCTGCGGCGGATGGCGGCTTTGCGACCATCATGCACGTCCACAACTCGTCCGCATTGGTACTGCGCTCTTCTGCCACTGAAGAGCAGATGAAACGGTACATTCCCGCGCTGGCCAGCGCCAAAACCATAGGCGCCTTTCTGTTGTCAGAACCCCATGCAGGCTCGGACACGGCGGCTTTGAGAACGACGGCGAAGCGGGAAGGGGAACACTACGTTCTCAACGGGTCCAAGCAATGGATTTCAAACGGTGACGAGGCTGGCTTCGCCTTTGCGGTCGCCGCCACTGGCGAGCCCGGTGCACGCGACCGGTTCAGTCTCTTCATCATTGATCCCGCTGAGCCTGGCTACCAGTGCACCCGGGTTGAAAGCAAGCTGGGCCAGCATACCGCCCACACCGCCCAGATCACGCTGGACAACCTGCGCGTGCCGGCCGAAAACCTCGTAGGAGAAGAAGGGCGCGGATACGGAAAAGCGCTTTCGCTTCTTTCCGATGGCCGCATTGCCATTGCGGCCATTGCTATCGGCATTGCGCGCGCAGCCCTGGAAGCAGCGGTGCGTTATGCCAAGGAGCGTGAGGCTTATGGCAAACCCATTGCGGCACTTCAGGCCGTCAGCTTCGACCTGGCAGACATGGCCACCGAAATCGAAGTCGCTGAGCAATACATGATTTACGCGGCACGGCGCAAGGATGCGGGGCTGCCCAACGACAAGCAGGCGTCCATTGCGAAGCTGTACGCGAGCGAAATGGCTGAGCGCATCTGCTCTGCAGCCATCCAGATTCACGGGGGTTATGGGTATGTCAACGACTTCCCGGTCGAACGATATTACCGCGATGTCCGTGTGACAAAAATATATGAAGGTACCAGCCATATTCAGAAATACATCATCGCACGCAGACTTCTGAACGAATAAAAAATTTTCTGTCATGCAATATCAGGAGACGTGAGTGGAAATACTGCAATTAATCGTCAGTGGAGTTGCCCAAGGATGTATTTATGGGTTGATTGCGCTCAGCTTTGTCTTGATTTACAAAGCGACAGAGACTGTCAGCTTTGTACAGGGCGACATCATGATGATGGGGGCATTTCTTGCATTTATCGTCATGACCGTTTTTGGCGTGCCTTTCTGGCTGACAGTCATTCTTGTGATTGTAGCTATCGCGCTGGTAGGCGTTTTGATAGAAAAGGTCGCAATCCGACCAATTCTGGGTGAGCCGGTATTTTCCATCGTCATGTTGACTTTGGGTCTGGGCTATGTCATTCGCGGAATCGTCACCATGATCCCTGAGATCGGAACCAACACCCAGGCGCTGGCAGTCCCCTATAAAGATACGATTTTACGACTCGGTAATGCGGTGCTTGCTGGCGAACATGTGGTGGTCATTGTCGTGACTGCGCTGTTATGCCTTGGGCTCTTCCTGCTCTTCAAGTACAGCAAGGTCGGTATCGCCATGCAGGCGACTTCCCAGAACCAGCTCGCCGCCTATTACATGGGCATTCCAGTCAAGCGGCTGAATGGCTTGGTCTGGGGACTCGCTGCTGCGCTGGCGGCCATTGGCGGCATCCTACTCGCGCCCATTACCTTTGTATACGTCAATATGGGTTTCATTGGATTGAAGGCATTTCCGGCCGCCGTCATCGGTGGTTTTGGAAGTCTGCCCGGAGCCATTGTGGGCGGCATGATCATCGGCCTGCTGGAGGCGTTTTCAGGTTTTTATCTGCCCGAAGGGTTCAGAGACATCACGCCGTACATCGCTGTTTTGATCATGCTGATGATCCGGCCTAACGGCTTGTTCGGTGAAGAACTCCGTAAAAAGGTTTGAGAAAAAATGCGATTCATATTCAAAACTGACTACAACCAGGATATACGCCTGGCCAAGGACGGGCAGGATATCTTCTGGTACTCATGCCTCGGTATATTCGTCCTGCTGGCTCCCTGGATCTTCCCGGAGTATTGGCTGGATCAGCTGACCTTCGTTCTGATCTACGCGATCATCGGGTTGGGAATGATGCTGATCACGGGCTTCACCGGCTTGTTTTCTCTCGGTCATGCTGCTTTTCTGGGCGTCGGCGCCTACACCCAGGCCGTCATGGTGAACGCTGGTTTTCCGTTTCCGGTGGCACTGTGCAGCGCGGCTGCACTGACGGGGCTTGTGGGGGTGGTCGTCGGCTTGCCCGCGCTGCGAGTCAAGGGAATCTACCTGGCCATGGCGACGCTGGCGTTTGGCTTCATTGTGGAAGAGGGCATGGCGCGCTGGGAAAGCGTCACCAACGGCAACGCTGGCCTGGCCCTGATGAAGCCGGTGCTATTTGGCCATAGCCTTGAAAGCACAGCCCAGTTTTATGCCTTGTGCCTCTTTATCTGTGTTCTGTGCACGCTGGCCATCATCAACCTGATGAGGTCACCCACCGGACGGTCCTTTGTGGCCATTCGGGACTCGGAAATCTCTGCCCAAAGCATGGGTATCAATCTGGCCCGATACAAAACACTGGCCTTCGCGTTATCCGCGGCAATGACAGGAATTGGTGGCGCACTCTACGCACACAAGATTCAGTTTCTGTCGCCCGATCAGTTCGGCATCATGCAATCGGTCGATTTGCTGCTGCTCGTGGTCATTGGCGGACTGGGCTCCATACACGGTGCTTTTCTCGGTGCGATATTCCTCATCACCATGCCGCAACTCATCGTTCAGATGAAGGACTCGCTTCCGCCCGCACTGGGCCAGACGGCCGGCCTGCAAGCCACGGTTTACGGCATTATTCTGGTGTTCTTTGTGCTATTTGAGCCGCTCGGTATTTATGGCCGTTGGGTCAAGATCAGGACTTATTTCGAGCTCTTTCCTTTCTATCGTGAGGGAATGTTTAAACGACAACGTTCTTATCAGAAGTCGGAGCGCTTGAAATGACCAATAACACTGCCGATTCCTCCAGAGTCATCCTGTCCGCAAAAAACCTCAGCGTCCGATTTGGGGGCGTGCTGGCCGTCAATGACGTCAGCTTCGATATTCATCAGGGCGAGGTGTTCACGCTGATCGGGCCCAATGGCGCTGGAAAGACGACTGTATTCAACCTGATCAGCCGCATATACACCCCGACCACCGGAAGCATCAGCTATATGGGCCCTTCGGGACAGGTCGTACTGACCGATCAGGCGCCCGACCGGATCGCCGGCCTCGGGATTGCGAGAACCTTCCAGAACATCGAGTTGTTCGAACACGCCACCGTGCTTCAGAACCTGCTGATTGGGCGGCACGTCCATCGTTCGACCAATCTGTTGCAGGAGATCTTTTTTACGCAGAAAACCCGCCAGGCGGAAATTCAGGCTCGAAGAAAGGTCGAGGAGGTGATCGATCTCCTGGACCTGCAGCACTACCGCGACAGCAAGGTGGAAGGACTGCCGTACGGGGTGCGCAAAATTGTGGAACTGGCTCGCGCCCTTTGCTCCGAACCCAGACTTCTGCTACTGGACGAACCGTCCTCCGGTCTGAACGTCGAAGAAACGGAAGACATGGCGTTCTGGATTTCGGACATCAAGAACGAATTGGGCATTACCGTTCTGATGGTCGAACACGACATGGGACTGGTGTCAAAGGTATCCGATCGGGTGCTGGCCTTGAACATGGGCACGAAACTGGCACTAGGCACACCGTCAGAGGTGCAGAACGATCCAAGCGTGATTGAGGCCTACCTCGGAAGCATTGACGATGTTTCTAGCTTGCGCAGGAACAACAAGTAAAAGGATCCAGGCAATGAATACAGAAGAAACCAGAGATCCCTTGCTGCGTTTATTGAATATTGAGAGCGCCTACGGACCCATCAAGGCAGTGCGTGGCGTCAGCCTTCAGGTAGAACCAGGGCAGATTGCGACGGTGTTGGGCTCGAATGGCGCGGGCAAAACCACTATTTTGAAGACAATCAGCGGGATTATCGACCCCAGAAAAGGCAGTATTGATTTCGAGGGGAAATCGATTGTCAACCAGGACCCGGCGCGCATCGTAAGAGAGGGGCTGGTGCACGTCCCTGAAGGGCGGGAAGTTTTTCCTTTGCTCTCGGTACGAGACAATCTGATCATGGGTTCCTACACACGCAAGGACAAGGATGGCGTGGCTCGGGATATGGAAACAGTCTTTCAATATTTTCCCATCCTGAAGGAAAGGGCCAACCAGAATGCGGGCCTGCTGTCTGGTGGACAGCAGCAGATGCTGGCGATCAGCCGCGCGATCATGTCCGACCCCAAACTCATTTTGCTGGATGAGCCGAGTCTCGGGTTAAGTCCCAAGCTCACGAAGGAAATCTTTGAGATCGTGGTCCGGATCAATCGGGAACGCGGCACGACCATTCTGGTCGTGGAACAGAACGCCAATATGGCGCTCAACGCCGCCGACTATGGGTACGTAATCGAAAACGGACGCATCGTCATGGAGGACACCTGTGACCGTCTGCGGGAGAAAGAGGACATCAAAGAGTTTTACCTTGGCATGAAAGCCGAAGGCGTTCGAGCCGATCGCCGCTGGAAGAAAAGAAAAACCTGGCGTTGACAGTGAATCCCTGCAGGAACTCAAAGGAACAGTAACATGAGCAATCTCTGGGAATTGACCAAGATAAAGCCAGAAACAGACATTGTGGTGCCTGGCGAAACCATGCCGGCCATTTTCTGGAACGCCGCAAAAAAAAGAGGGCCGAACACATGGTTGCGCCAGAAGAAATTCGGGATATGGCAGACCTGGACCTGGAATCAAGCCGCGCAGGTCGTCAAGGATATTGCCAACGGATTGATTGCGCTGGGCTTTAATCCGCAGGAAACCGCTTCGGTCCTTTCCAATACGAAAGCAGAATGGGTTTTTGTGGATCTCGCGATTCTGAGTGCCGGAGGTGTTTCTAACGGGATTTATCCGACCGATTCGTCCGACCAAGTCCAGTACCTTTGCGAAGATTCCACGACCACCATTCTTTTCGTGGAAGATGATGAGCAGCTCGACAAGGCGCTTGATGCCCGGCAGCGTCTCCCTCATCTCAGGAAAATTGTTGTGGAAGATCTCGAAGGTCTGAGAGGTTTTGAAGACCCGCAGGTAATCAGCCTGGAGGAACTTCAAAAAATCGGGCGGAATTATGGGTCAAAGAATCCGGACGCTCTGGATGCACGGCTCAGAGGTATCAATCCGGAAGATCTGGCGATTCTAATTTACACATCAGGCACCACCGGCAAGCCAAAGGGGGGCATGCACAACCATCGGGGAATCATCAGTGCAATGCATGGGTTGAACACCCTGTACCCCCAATACGAGAACGATGAGCGCATGTGCTTTTTGCCCTTATGCCACGTTGCAGAGCGCTTCTGGGGCGAGTATTTTGCGGTTTATACGGGAACGATATTGAATTTCGTAGAAAATCCAGAAACCGTTCCGGAGAATATGCAAGAAATTGCACCAACGGTCATGACGGCAGTGCCCAGAATATGGGAGAAATTCTATTCATCCATTACGATTGCGATCAAAGATGCCACCCGTCTGCAGCAGCAGGCCTATCAATGGTCGATTGGTACCGGTTACAAGGTGGCTGACCTTGTCCTGGTCGGCAAGCCTGTGCCTTCTTCGCTCAAGGCCAAGTTCCGGATTGCACGGATTCTCACTCTGGATAATATCCGCCGATTCATAGGTATTCACCGAGCAAGATACCTGAATACCGGCGCAGCGCCAATTTCTCCGGAGCTCATCCGCTGGTATCTCGCTCTGGGCATCCCCATGCTGGAAGTGTGGGGCATGACAGAAACGGGAGCCGCCATGACAGCCATGCCCGCTGACGGAATCAGGCCCGGAACGATTGGCCGGGCGGCCAGGTATGCGCAGGTACGGCTGGATCCTGAAACAAAAGAGCTTCAGGTGCGGGCAGATTCTGTGTTCATGGGTTACCTGAACCTGCCTGAAAAAACGGCCGAGGTCTTTGATGAAGGGCGCTGGCTTAAAACCGGTGACGTCGGTGCAGTGGACGAAGATGGCTATTTCAAGATCATCGATCGGATGAAAGACATCATCATCACGGCCGGCGGAAAAAATATTACGCCGAGTGAACTTGAAAATGAATTGAAATTCTCCCCATACATCATTGATGCCGTCGTGATTGGAGATCGCAGACCGTTTTTGACTTGCATCATCATGATTGATCAGGAGAACGTTGAGAAATTTGCTCAAGACAATAACGTGCCGTTCAGCAACTATGCGTCCTTGACTAAGGCCCAGGAAATCAAGGAATTGATTGAAGAAGAAGTGGAGAAGGTCAACAAGAAGTTCGCGCGCGTTGAACAGATCAAGAAATTCTGGTTGCTTGACGTGCAACTCAGCGCCGAAGACGAGGAACTGACACCCACCATGAAGCTGAAGCGAAATCTCGTAGAGAAGAAATATGCGGCTCAGATTGAGGCCATGTATTTCAAATGATTTTATTTAACCCGAAGGAGATGTTGAAATGAAATATTCTGTTCTTGCGATGGCGACTGCTGCCTATTTTGTGACTGGGGGCGTTGCACTTGCGCAAACTCAGGGCGTGACAAAGGATGAAGTCGTAATAGGTTCGCTCGCCGATCTTTCCGGGCCGCTGTCTGGCCCCGGAAAGCAAATTCGAAATGGCATGCTCCTACGCATGGAAGAGGTCAACGAGGGAGGCGGAATTCACGGCCGCAAGCTCGTTATTAAGTTCGAAGACACTGCCTACGATCCGCGTAAAGCCGTGCTGGGTGCCCAGAAGCTGGTCAACAGCGACAAGGTGTTTGCTATCGCGGGCTCACCTGGTACGGTGGTTAATACGGCGGCGTTTCCAGTGATGTTCCCTAAGAACGTCATCAGCTTCATGCCCATCACAGGCGCCCGCGAAATGTACGAGCCGGCCAACAAGCTCAAATTTGCATTCATTTCGACTTACTACGACCAGGTCAAGCTGTCGCTGCCTGACTTCGTCAAGGAGAAAAATCTCAAACGCGTTTGCGCCTTGGTGCAAGACGACGATTTGGGGCTGGAAGTGCGGCGTGGTGCAACCGATGGCCTGGCCACCATCGGCATGAAGCTGGAAGAAACGACCACCTACAAGCGCGGTGCCACCGAGTTCACCACCCAGATGCAAAGGCTGGCATCGTCCAAGTGCGATACCGTGGTGCTGGGGGCCATCATCCGCGAGACGATCGGTGCCATGGCGGCTGCGAGTCGGTTGTCGTTCAACCCCGTCTTCTTCGGCTCTACCGCGTCCTACAGCGAGTTGATTCCGAAGCTGGGCGGCAACGCAGTCAATGGACTGTACGCCACCATGACGGTTGAAGTGCCTTACCTGGATGCCCCCAGCGCGCCAGTGAAGGCATGGGCAGAGAAGTACAAGACACGCTTCAACGAAGACCCAGGCCTGTACTCAGTGTACGGCTACGAGCTGCTGGACATCTTTGTGGAAGGCGCAAAGAAAGCAGGCGCGGACCTGACCACAGACTCCTTCATCGCTGCCATGGAGAGCTTCAAGCGCGAACCGGATATGTTCGGCTCGCCCGTCATGACCTGGTCTTCTGAAATGCGGCTGGGTAACGCGAAGGCGCGTCTGTCTCAAATTCAGGATGGCCGCTGGAAGGTCGTGTCTGACTACAAATAAACCCGCGTAACCAGGCCCTCTCACTGATCTGTGCGCAGGTCAGTGAGTCCATAAATATCAATTGATCGAGGTGTGTGATGAGTAGAGATGTATTTGTCGTTGGTGCAGGCATGATTCCGTTCAAGAAGCCCGGCGCTGGTGATACGTATTCCGTGATGGCCGCGACAGCCATCAGAGAAGCGCTGAGCGACGCGAAGCTCTCCTACGACCAGATCGAGCACGCTTACGCCGGTTATGCATATGGCGACACATGCTCGGGCCAGCGTGCCATTTACGACGTGGGTGCCACGGCGATCCCTGTCTTCAACGTCAACAACGCGTGTGCAACCGGCTCTTCTGCGCTCTATCTGGCTCGCCAGGCGGTCGCAAGTGGCCAGGTCGAATGCGCTTTGGCGGTCGGCTTTGAGCAAATGAATCCCGGTGCGCTCGGCACGATGTTTGATGATCGTCCGTCGGTCTACGATCATTTCGACACCTGCATCGAGAGCAAGCTCGACGTGACCAACATTCCGTTGGCCATGAGATTGTTCGGCTCGGCAGGGCTCGAGCACATGAAGCGCTTCGGCACGAAGCTCGAAACCTTCGCCAAGATCAGGGCCAAGGCGAGCCGTCATGCCTCGAACAACCCGCTGGCACTGTTCAAGAAAGTGGTGACTGAAGAAGAAGTCATGGCTTCTCCCGTTCTGTGGCCTGGCGTCATGACACGCCTGATGGCATGCCCTCCCACGTGCGGCGCAGCAGCGGCCATCGTCACGTCCGCAGATTTTGCCAAGCGCCACAACCTGCGCTCCGAAGTCAAAATTGCAGCCCAGGCCATTACCACAGACAGTGCCTCTACGTTTGATAACAATGACTTGCGGGGCGTCGCCGGTTACTACATGGCGCAGACGGCTGCCAAAAAAGTGTACGAAGCCGCTGGCATCGGTCCCGAGGACATCGATGTGATCGAATTGCATGACTGTTTCGCGCAGAACGAACTCTTGACCTATGAGTCGCTGGGTCTGTGCGCCGAGGGCGAAGCCGAGAAACTGGTCCTCGATGGAGACAACACCTATGGCGGCAAGTATGTGACCAACCCGTCGGGGGGCCTGTTGTCCAAGGGGCATCCAATTGGCGCCACGGGGCTGGCGCAGTGCTTCGAGCTCGTCAACCAGCTGCGTGGCGAGGCCGAGGCCCGTCAGGTGCCCAATGCCCGACTGGCATTGCAGCACAACATCGGTATCGGTGGCGCTTGCGTCGTCACACTGTACGAGCGGGTTTGACTGTCAAACGGACGTCGCCCTGATGATTGAAATCCTTGCGAAGAACATATGATTGTCTACAAAACTGTCAATGACCTGGAAAATCTGGTGGGCCAGGAAATCGGCGTCAGCGATTGGGTACTGATTGAGCAGAACAGGATCAATCAGTTTGCTGAAAGCACCGGTGATTTCCAGTGGATTCACGTTGATCCGGAGAAGGCCAAATCCGGCCCATTTGGAACGACCATTGCCCACGGTTTTCTCACGCTGAGCTTGCTGCCTTCTCTGATGAACGGTGCTTTTCAAATCGAGAAATTTTCCGCCGCACTCAATTATGGACTGGACAAGGTGCGCTTTCCTTCTCCCGTGCCGGTCGGAAGCAGGCTGCGGGGCAAGTTTCAGCTCGCCTCATGGGAAAAAATCGAAGGCAACGGCGCTCAGCTCAAGTTAAACATGACGATTGAATGCGAGGGATCCAGTAAACCCGCCTGTATCGCAGAGCCTATTGTCCGTTTCTACAATTAATCAGAAGTTTCGGAGATTATCATGACCGTTAGTTTCAAGGACCGTGTGGTCATCGTCACGGGAGCAGGCGCGGGGCTGGGTCGCCAGCACGCACTGGAGTTTGCTGCTCGCGGTGCGAAGGTCGTCGTCAACGATTTCGGGGGAAATCGGGATGGTACAGGTGGATCTTCAGAAGCTGCCATGGGCGTGGTAGAGGAAATCAGACAAGCCGGCGGCATCGCCATGGCCAACGGTGCCAACGTGGCGGATTTCGAGCAGGTACAGGAACTCGTTGCACAAGCGGTGAGCGAGTTTGGGGCTGTTCATGTTCTGGTCAACAACGCCGGCATCTTGCGTGACAAATCATTCACCAAGTTGGAAATGGGTGATTTCAACGCCGTGATGGATGTCCACCTGGGCGGCTCGGTCCACTGCACGAAGGCAGTGTGGAACCTCATGCGCGAACAGAACTACGGGCGCATCGTGATGACGACCTCTGCAGCCGGAATCTATGGAAACTTCGGGCAGGCCAACTATGGCTCGGCCAAGATGGGCCTGATCGGTCTCATGCATGTATTGCATCAGGAAGGTGCAAAGAACAACATCCGCATCAATACGGTCGCACCCATGGCGGCCACCCGCATGACCATGGATTTATTGCCTCCTGCAGTGCAAGAGGCGCTCAAACCCGAACGCGTGACGCCGGCTGTGCTTTACCTGGCCAGTGAAAATGCGCCCTCGAAAATGATCCTGTCTGCTGGTGGCGGTGCATTTGCCGCCGCGCGCGTTGTTGAGGCCGAACCCGTTCACATTGCGGATGAAAATCTGACGCCAGAATATATCGCCGAGCATATTGACCGTATTGCAGACTGGAGTGGAGCCAAGCCCTACGAAAACGCAGACGAAGAGATCAAGAAGTTCGTGGATCTCATTCTTGCACAAAAATAATATTGCTTTAGAGAAAAACTCTGCCGCTGTGAACACCCGGAGTACGTGATGGATTTTAAGCCCGACCCATACTTGAAGACGTTTAGAGACGAGGTTCGCCAATTCTTGAGTGAGAAACTCGATCCTGCGCTGACTTCCAGTTTTCAGGATTTTCGTTCGGATCGTGAGTCACTCGTGGCGTGGCAGAAAATTCTCCATGCGAATGGATGGGGAGGGCCATACTGGCCCAAGCATCATGGTGGTACGGGCTGGACCGCCCATCAGCAGCAGATTTTTGATGAAGAGTGCAATAAGGCTGGAGCGCCTTCGCTCGATATATTCGGACACAAGCTCCTGGGGCCTGCGGTCAATGAGTTTGGCGACGACCGCCAGAAGCAGGAGCATTGTGCGAAGATCCTCAGCGGCGATCGCCTTTGGTGCCAGGGTTTTTCAGAGCCCGGTTCTGGCTCTGACCTGGCTTCCCTACGCACATCCGCCGAACTCAAGGGCCAGCATTATCTTGTCAATGGGCAGAAAATCTGGACCAGCTACGCGCACGAAGCAGACTGGATCTTCCTGCTCGTCCGTACCAACCCTGAAGCAAAAAAACAGGCAGGCATCAGCTTTCTCCTGCTGGACATGAAGACGCCAGGGATCAGCGTGCGTCCGATCATCAGCATCGACCAACGTCACCATCTGAACGAGGTTTTCTTCGACAAAGTGCAGGCCCCTGTGGAGGACCGGGTAGGAAACGAGGGCGATGGCTGGAACATCACCAAGTTCCTGCTCAACAACGAACATGCAACCACGGCGGAGTTGCCGACCTTGCAGGCTTACTTCAGGCACTTGAAGTCCATCGGCAAAAAACTATCGTATGCGGGCCGTCCTTTGGCGGAGCACTCCACCTTCAGGCTGCGCATGGCCAGGTTTGAAGCTGAGATCAGTGCCATTACCATGATGGTGGCGCGTGTCGCGTCGCTTGACCAGGCGGGCGATCACAGCCCGGCTGCCCAGTCCCTCGGGTCGCTGCTCAAGATTCGTGGCACTGAGCTGATGCAGTCCATGAGTCAGTTCATTGTCGAATCGCTGGGCGAATATGGCGCAGTTTCGTATGTCAGCCCGGCTGAAACGTCTGCAAAAGATGCTCTTCCGCTTGCGGATGATTTTGGCGAGTTTGCCGCCAACGCATTCTTCAGGCGTGCCGCCACCATTTACGGCGGGAGCAGTGAAGTACAGCGCGGAATCGTCTCCAAGATGAGTTTTCAGTTTTGAGTTCTAGTTTTGAATCAGCGGGAGCCTGGACATGGATTTCAGTCTGAACGAAGTACAGCAGATGCTTCAGGACAGCGTGCGTCGATTTGTCGAAAAGACGTATAGCTTCGAAAAACGAGGTGCTTTGCTCCAGAGTGGATCGGCAGAGTCCGCCGAAAACTGGCGTACCGTCGCAGACAACGGCTGGGTCGGCGTTGCGATCCCTGAGTCCGAAGGCGGCTTCGGAGGTTCAGTCGTCGAAACCGCGCTGGTAGCCAGAGAGTTTGGAAGAGGGCTGGTACTGGAGCCCTACCTGGGTTGCGCCGTGCTGGGACTGCAAACCCTTTACGCTTGTCCAAGTTCCAAGGTGAGGGAAGAACTGCTGCCGCAACTGATAGAAGGCTCGCGAAAACTGGCCTTGGCCTACGCAGAGTCCGAATCCTACGGCATGCCGCTGCCCCCCACGTTAACGGCAACTCAGGTGGCCGGAGGCTTCCAGCTCAATGGCAGCAAGCGCCTCGTTCTGGGCGGCGCGCAGGCAGACCTGTTCATTGTCTCGGCAGCAGTATCAGGAAGAGAAGAGGGGGGCGACACGGCTCTCTTTCTCGTGTCTGCCGACGTGCCGGGCCTTCACCGAAAAACGTGGCCACTGCATGACGGAAGCTCGGCGGCAGAGCTGCAACTCAAAGACGTGTTCGTCTCTGATGACCGGCTTCTTTCCGGGCCAGCCGAAGGCGCACGAGCTCTGCTTGACGGGCTGGCGCACGGCACGGTCGCCGTGTGCGCCGAACTGATCGGTGCCATGGAAAAGTCCATAGAGATCACCGCAGGTTATTTAAAGGTGAGAAAACAGTTCGGCATGACGCTGAGTTCATTCCAGGCTCTCCAGCACCGAATGGCTGACATGGCTTCGGATCTGGAGCTTTCACGTTCAATGCTGCATGCTCTTCTTGCAGCCATGGAAGACACGGACTCATCGGAACGCCGACGCATGGTATCGCAGGCCAAGTCGTTGATTGGCCGCTCTGCCAAGACGGTTTGCGGCCAGGCCATTCAATTGCACGGCGGCATTGGCATGACCGAAGAATACTCGGTCGGCCACTATTTCAAACGTGCTGTCGTCGCGGACCTCTGTCTGGGCAGCAGCGATCGTCATGAGGCGTACTGCGCCGACACGCTCCAGTTCTAGGCGCATCGGACGGCTGTCAAACCGATATCTTTACTGGAGTAAGCCATATGAATGGCCACATGAACGAGCAAATGACCACAGAAAAGCCCCCGGTGTTGATCGAATCTCTGGAAAATGCAGTTCTCACACTCACCATGAACCGGCCTGAGCGGCTCAATGCATTGACCCCACCGCTCCTGATGTCGCTGTTGCAGGCACTGCGCAAGGCGTCGCTCAACCCTCAAGTGCGCGCGGTCGTCCTGACGGGGGCAGGGCGGGCATTTTGCGCCGGTGGCGATGTCAAGGAAATGGCAGCCGCTGGCGTAAGTGTGCAAACCCTGGAGGAGCGTGCAGCACATTTGCGAGAGGCCATGGACTCTGCGCGCTTGTTGCGCGAAATGCCCAAGCCAACCATTGCGCTGGCCAGAGGACCAGTGATGGGCGCAGGTTTTTCGCTAGCCCTTGCCTGCGATATCCTGGTGGTCTCAGATAGCGTCAAGATCAGCACATCGTTCATCTCGGTCGGTTTGTCGAGTGACTACGGCGGGAACTGGCTGCTCGCTCAGCGGGTCGGAGCCCGGGCGCGCTGGCTCTCCATGCTGTCGCCAGTACTCAGCGCAGAGGAAGCTGCGCGCGCAGGCATCGCCGACATGGTCGTCCCAGACGCAGAGCTGGAAACCGAGGGAAATCGCCTTGCCAGTCAACTTGCCAGTGCACCTACGCTCGCCATCGGCCACATCAAGGCCAACCTGAATGCCGTGGAAAGCGGGGTGACCCTCGGGCGAGCCATGGACGACGAGGCACTGAGACAAATGCGCTGCGTGATGACTGAAGACCACCGTGAAGCAGCTGCCGCATTTGTAGAAAAGCGCGCGCCGAGGTTTGCCGGGCGCTAGGACCTGAGGTTGCCCCTGAAAAGTGGAGTTCTTGGTCTTGTTGAAAATATCTGTTGACGCCGACCGAAAACTGACCATCTGAAGGCGGGAGTGCCGCTTCAAAATTGACCAGGGTGTATCACGCGACTGCTGAATTTTTTGGCAGGAGCAAAAGAGGTAATCACCATGGACATGATTGGCAAGGTCAGGCGCATGAAGATGCGCGACGGGGTCTCGATCAGCGAGATCTCGAGGAAGACGGGTTTGTCGAGGAACACCGTCAAGAAGTGGCTGAAGGCGCCGGCGGCGATTGAGCCGCGGTATGAGCGGGCGCAGAAGATGGGCAAGCTCTCGGCGTTTGAGGCGACGCTGGTGGCGGCGCTCAAGACGGATGCCCACCGAGTTCGGGACCAGCGGCGCACGGCGCGGGCGCTGTTTGTGCAGATCCAGGCCCAAGGCTACCGTGGCGGCTACAGCGCGGTGACGGACTTCATCCGGACGTGGCGACAGGACTCGGGCAAGGACACCACGAAGGCGTTTGTGCCGCTGAGCTTCGAGCTGGGCGAGGCGTTCCAGTTTGACTGGAGCGAAGAAGGCATCGTTGTGGGCGGGGTGTACCACCAGGCGCAGGTGAGCGATGCCTGATCAAGCAAGGGAAACCGCAGCGGCATCGCAACAGCCATGTGCTCAATCCACAAGGGCCGGGTTTGGAGGGCCGGATCGCTCGACCCTTGAAGCGACACCCCTACGTCATATCGGCCTTCACGAAGTCCATCAAGCAGCTCGTCACCTGCAACCTCAAAGAACGCGATGCTGACCTCTGGCTCTTGCGCGCGTTGCAGCGCGAGCAGCGCCGAAAGCTGAGATGACGATACGCCTGGCGCTATCGCAAGCCTGAGGTGGGCAGGTTGGCTGGTGATGTTGTCCATGGAGAACCCACAGAAGCGACGAAGCAGGTCAAGGGCAAACCAGCATCATAGTAAAGAGAGAACTTTAACGTCTATATGTTTAACGTGGTTAATTTAAGAGGATTGTTTGACGCTTCTGTCGATGCAGAAGCTTACTATTCAGCCAGGTCGTCCACCTGGCACACCGACCTATGAATCCGAACCAGCATTAGCTTTCGGGCGGGCCGTGCGCGCCGCCCGCGTTGCGCAAGGCGTCGCTCAAGACGACTTTGCATTTCAGGCTGCAATATCGCGTTCACACATGGGCAAGATCGAACGCGGGGAGCATGTGCCGACGCTTCCCCTGATACTGAAAATTGCCGCCGCGCTCGGGATCAGCGCCAGCGAGTTGATGGCGGCGACTGAAAAGAACCTCAACTCTGGCAGTGAGCCGCAAGACTCGCCATAAACAGCCGCGAACTTCAGTTACAGCTCGTGCTGCCGCATCAATCGCCCGAGTGCTCGCGCAGGCGCGCAATGAACCGCTCTACCGATACCGGCAAATCCTCGCTGACGGGCGGCAGCAAGTAGGTCGTGATGATCGCGGAATCCATAGCCAGGGGACGGATCACCACATCGGGGCGCGGGCTCGCCGCGACCCTGGTTGCCGTGATGAAGCCAACGCCGTAGCCAGCACCGACCAGGGTGAGCATCATATCCAGCGAGGACACATGCTCGACAACGTCGGGCTCACGCTCCAACGGCCGCAGCAGCCGCGTCAGTTCGCGGTAGCAGCCTTCGCATGTCTGCGGGTCGCATAAGACCAGTGGGTAGCTCGCAAGCTGGTGCAGCGGAACGGCCTTGTGTGAAAGCAAAGGGTGCCGGGCAGGTACGGCGACCACCAGCGAGTCGTGCCAGAGCGGCTCGGTCACGATGTCATCGCCAACCTCCGCCGTGTGCGCGAACCCGATCGAGAAGTCGCCCGAGCGTAGCCCGCGCAACTGCTCGGCCAGCGGCACTTCGGACAGACGAATCTCGATCTCCGGCTCTTCCTCGCGGCAACGGGCCAGGAGGGCTGACAGCCGGGGATCGATGGCGCCGTCGGACACTGCAATGCGAAGGCTTCCGCTCAGGCCCGAGGCGACCGCCTGGACATTCTCCTGAGCCTGTTTCAGCGCGGCGAACACCCTGCGCACGTCTTGCAGGAAAGTCGCGCCCGCCTCGGTAAGCACCGTACCTCGGCGGTTGCGCACGAAGAGCACCGCGCCCAGGTCGTCCTCAAGCTCCTTGATGGCGCGGGACAATGGTGGCTGTTCGATATGAAGGCGCTCGGCGGCCCGTGTGAAGTGCAGCTCCTCTGCGAGAGCCACAAAGCAGCGAAGGTGTCGCAGTTCCATGGGCCATGCTCCTGTTCCCTATCAAGGATCTATTCGCACCAGTTTTCGTCCGCGATGGCCTGCTGGATGCACCCCCTTTCCACGCCGTTCCTGGTGCGCTCCGCTGGGCTGATCGCCTACTCGTCCGTGTCAGATCACTCATTTGCGCCGCAAAAAATGGTTATCATAATGCAGCGTACTAGCAAACCCGCTTGGATTTATAGACGTCTTTTCAAGCAGCTCATATACTTTCTGCAGAAATCTGCATAAGCATTCGCTAACCCGAACGAGCCAACCAAGATGCCCCACGAACAGCTTGCCGATCTAACCCAGCCACAGCGCGACCGGCTCGCGTTCGTGGAGTTGCGCGTGCGCTTCATTGGGGAGATGCGTCGCCAGGACTTGGTCGCGCGCTTTGGTATCCAGTCCGCTGCTGCGTCCAGGGACCTGGCGCTGTACAAGGACTTGGCTCCAGGCAATATCGACTACGACGGCAAAGGCAAGTTCTACGTCCTCGGCCCGAGCTTCCAGCCGATCTTCGATTTCCCGCCCGAGCGGGTGTTGTCGTGGCTGACGCAGGGTTTTGGCGACGGTGAACCGATGCGCATCAAAGCCTGGGTGGCCAGCGAGAGCCCGTCCCGGCTCACCCACCCTGACCTGGACATCCTGGCGAGCGTGACTCGTGCCATCCACTACGAATGCCCGATGGGGATCGAGTACCACTCCATCTCCAGTGGCCGCACCGTGCGGGAGATCGTCCCGTTCGCGCTGATCGACAACGGCCTGCGTTGGCACGTCCGCGCCTTCGACCGCAAATCGCAGGAGTTCCGGGATTTCGTTATCACCCGCATCAAGCGCCCTGTGGTGCGCAAGGGGCAGCCCGTGGCGCCCCACGAAATGAACGATCAGGACATTCAGTGGACCCGGATCGTCGAGCTGGAGCTGGTTCCTCACCCGGATCAACCCCGGCCAGAAATCACCGAAATGGACTACGACATGCGGGGCGGTGTGCTGCACATGAAGCTGCGGGCCGCCACGGCTGGCTACATCTTGCGCAAATGGAGTGTGGACTGCTCCCCCGACCACAATCTGCGCGGCCCCGAGTACCGGCTTTGGTTGAGGAACCACCTCGCCATCTATGGTGTGCGCAGCGCGGTGCTGGCGCCGGGTTACCGCTCCCCTGATCAACACCGGCTCGAAGCCGAGACGGACTGATGGGATGAGCATGCTCGCAAAACTGGAACGACTCATCGGCGAAATCGGCGACATCAACAGCAAGTTGATCCTGCTGGTCGGCACCAGCCGCAGTGGCAAGACCCAACTGCTGCGCCAGCTCAGCGCCAAGCTCAACATCGAGCCGCTCAACGTCGGCCTGGAGCTGGGGCGTCGCCTGGCCGCCACGCCGAACAACAAGCGCGGTTTCTCTGCCGGCGAATTGCTGCGCGAGATTGCGCTGCTTGAACAATTCGGGGAACGAACTGAAGCCCCGCTGCTGCTCGACAACCTGGAGTTGCTGTTCGAGCCCAGCTTGCAGATCAACCCGCTTGACCTCGTCAGGCGGCTGGCTCACGCCAGGCGTGTCGTGGCCGTCTGGCCTGGCGAGCTGCGCGGTGATCGGCTGATCTATGCCGACATGAGCCATCCAGAACATCGTGACTACAGCCAGGACGGCGTGGTCGTACTCGAAATTTGACCGAATCCACAAAAACTGCGGGAAGAGAGAAACCTATGGGCACGAACATGAAATACGGAGATCTGATCCAGTTCGAGCAGATCGAGTCAGTCATTCAACTGCTCGATGCCGGGCGCCCGGACGAAGCCAAGAAGCTCGTCGCGACCTACGTCATCTCCGACGACATGGCCGAGCGGATCTCCAAGCTCATGGTTCCCCAGCTCAGTTTCGAGGATTCGGTCGATCACAAGGGCGTGCTGATCGTCGGCAACTACGGCACCGGTAAATCGCACTTGATGTCGGTGCTTTCGCTGGTGGCAGAAGACGCCGCTTATGCGCCGATGATTCGCCACCCCAAGGTCGCCGAGGCGGTTGCCTCCATCGCCGGAAAATTCAAGGTTCTTCGCATCGAGGTGGGCGGCCTGGAAATGCCGCTGCGCCAGGTCATCACCCAGCAGCTTGAGCGCTTCCTCGACAAACTGGGCGTCAGCTACAGCTTCCCGCCGGCAGATCAGGAACTCAACAACAAAGAGTCTCTTGAAGAAATGATGGCCGCCTTCCATGAGGTCTACCCAGACCAGGGCCTGCTGCTGGTAGTTGATGAGTTCCTGGAATACCTGCAATCGCGCAAGGACAACGAACTGATTCGCGACTTGGCCATCCTGCGGCAGATCGGCGAAATCACCAAACATCTGAAGTTCCGCTTCGTGGCCGGTGTGCAGGAAGCCATCTTCGACAGCGTGCGCTTCCAGCATGTGGCCGACAGCATGCGCCGGGTCAACGAGCGCTTCACCCAAATTCTCATTGACCGTCAGGACGTCAGCTTCGTCGTCTCCGCGCGCCTGCTCAAGAAGACTGCCGACCAGCAGAACAAGATCCGCGAATACCTCACGCCGTTCGCCAAGTTCTACGGCTCCATGAACGAGCGCATGGACGAGTACGTGCGGCTGTTCCCGGTGCATCCGGACTACCTGAAGACCTTCGAGCAGATCCACTTCACCGAGAAGCGCGGCGCGCTCAAGACCATCGAGGCCGCCATGCTGGCCATCCTCGACCAGGAAGTGCCCGCCGACAAGCCGCTGTTCATCAGCTACGAGAGTTTCTGGAACACCATCAAGGCCAACTCGGTCTTGCGCGCCGACCCGAACATCAAAGAAGTCATGCGCGTCTCCGAAGTGCTGGAGTCGCGCGTGCAGCAGGCCTTTACGCGCCCGGCCTACAAGCCGATGGCGCTGCGCGTCATCAATGCGCTGGCTGTGCACCGCTTGACCACCGGCGGCGACATCCACATTCCGATCGGTCCCACCGCCGCCGAGCTGCGCGACGCCCTGTGTCTGTTCCAGCCGGGCGTGGAGGACATGCCGGGCGACCCCGCCGAGAACCTGCTGTCGATGGTGCAAACCGTGATGCGGGAAGTGCTGAAGACCGTCAACGGCCAGTTCATCTCCAAGGCCCCCGACACCGAGCAGTACTACCTCGACCTCAAGAAAGACATCGACTACGACGCGCAGATCGAAAAGCGCGCCGAAGCTCTGTCCGACGATGCGCTGGACCGTGCTTACTACAGCGCCGTCAAAGCGCTGATGGAGTGCAGCGACGACCTGCGTTACCCCGGCTTCCAGATCTGGCAGTACCAGCTCGAATGGCAAGAACGCCGTGTCGAGCGCATGGGCTACCTGTTCTTTGGCGCGCCGAATGATCGGCCCACGGCCCAGCCGGAACGCGATTTCTACGTTTACTTCATCCAGCCTTTCGACAAACCGAAGTTCAGCGACGCCAACCTGTCGGATGAGGTCTTCTTCCGCCTCACCGGGTTGGACGACGATCTCAAGCGGCACCTGTCGTCCTACGCAGCGGCGCTCGATCTGGCCTCCACCGCCAGCGGCGGCGCCAAGGCCATCTACCTGTCCAAGGCGCAGGACTTTCTGCGTGCCATGAGCAAGTGGCTGCAGGAAAAGCAGATGACCGCCTTTGAGGTCACCTACCAGGGCAAGAAAAAGAACCTGCAGGACTGGGCCAAAGGCGTGTCGCTGCGTGACCGGGCGCGCCTCGGTGCGGACGAGCGCATCAACTTCCGCGACGTGGTGAACGTTATTTCGGGCCTGGTGCTGGGCCAGCGTTTCGGCGATCTCGCGCCGGAATACCCCAGCTTTTCCGTGCTGGTCACCGAGACCAACCGCAAGCAACTGATCGGCAACGCACTGCGCACTCTGGCCGGCGGTACGCGCACCAAGGATGCCGCAGCCATTCTCGATGCGCTGGAACTGCTCGATGGCGACCGCGTCGATCCGGCCAACTCCCGCTACGCGCAGGAAGTTCTGAACAGGCTCAAAGCCAAGGGCCACGGCCAGGTGCTCAACCGCAACGAACTGCTGTCAGGCTCGTCCGACATTGAGTATTTCGCACCGATCAAGTACCGGCTGGAACCCGACCTGCTGGTCACCGTGTTGGGCGGGCTGGTCTATTCCGGTGACATCGTGCTGTCGATCACCGGCGACAAGATCGACTCCGGCAAGCTGAGCCAACTGGCAGAACGCTCACTGGAGGAACTCAAAGCTTTCAAACACATCGAGGCGCCCAAGGAGATCAACCTCGCCGTGCTGCGCGCCTTGTTCGAGTTGTTCGACCTGCCGTCCGGCCTGGCGCAGAAGGCCAGCCAGGGCGACATTGAACCGGTCATCAAGCTGCAGGAGAAAGTCAGCGCCCTGGTGCCGCGCGTGCTCAAGGCCGGCTCCGACCTGCAGCAAGGCAAGCTCGGTTTCTGGGGCCAGAACCTGCTGCGTGAGGAAGAAGCCAAGGACTGGTACGCCCGGCTCGATTCGCTGAAGAAGTTCACCGAGTCGCTGACACCCTACAACACCGTCGGCAAGCTCAAGAACCTGCGCGTCACCGAGGAAGACCTGGACGGCCAGAAAAAGAACCTGGAAATCCTGGCTGCCGTCGAGCGTCTGCTCGAACTGGTGGCGGAGCTGGGCAGCACGGCGTCCTACCTCTCGCAGGCCGAGATGGTGCTGCCCGCCGAGCACCCGTGGCTGAAACAGGCTGAGGCGGCCCGCAAGGCCATCTTCGAGAAGATCAGCCAGGACCGCAGCGCCGAGCACGCCGCCCTGATCTTGGGTAATGGCCGGCAGACGCTGGCCCAGCTCAAGAAGGACTACATCACCGCCTACATCGCCAGCCACAGCAAGGCGCGCCTCGGCGTGGCCGAGGACAAGACCCGCAACGCTCTGCGCAAGGACGACCGCCTGCAGGCGCTGCGCGTGCTGGCCGGCGTATCGCTGATGCCCACCAGCCAGCTCACCGCCTTCGAGGAATCCCTCAACGGCCTGAAGAGCTGCTCATCGCTGGATGAGCCGACGCTGGTCACGACCGCCGTCTGCCCGCACTGCCAGTTCCGCCCGGCTGCCGAACAACTGGAGCTGCTGCCCGCCGCCAACCGCCTGCACAAGCTGGATGATGACCTGGATGAGTTGCTGGCCAACTGGCAGCAGACCCTGCTGGAAAATCTGGAAGACCCGTTCACCCAGGACAGCCTCGGCCTGTTGCCCGCAGCAAGCAAGAAACTGATCGACGCCTTCCTGACCTCACGCAAGCTGCCGGAGCCCTTGACTCAAGAGTTCGCCAACGCCGTGCAAGAGGCCCTGTCGGGGCTGGAGAAGATCGCTGTCAAGGGTGACGAGATCAAGCAGGCACTGCTGCAAGGCGGCTCGCCGGCCATGCCGGATGAGCTGCGCAAGCGCTTCGATGCCTTTATGAACGAACGCTGCAAGGGCAAGGATGCCACCAAGCTGCGCTTCGTGATCGAGTGATGCCATGACTCTGCAAACGAACAGGAAACTGCTGCCATGAGCAACACACTGAAAGTCAGGGACGACCACGCCCCTATCTGCTTCGAAGCAAGCGCCGAGGATGCCGGCAAGTTCAAGCTTTGCGAAGGCGCAGAAGCCTCCTGGCTAACTCAGAGCCAAAATTTCGACATCAAGGTGTTGCGAAGCCGTGTCGAGCCTTGGCTGACCGCCTTATTTCAGTCGGAGCATCTTTCGCTGCTTGCTGGCTCAGGATTGACCCATGCCGTGCACCATCTGGCGACAGGCAAGCCAGCGGCTGGAATGAACCAAGTAACCCTGACCATCTACGAGGATGCAATCAGGAAAGCAGCGAAAGAAGCCGCCCAAAGATCAGGCCGGGAAACGGGTAATCTGGAAGACCAGCTTCGCGCCGCCAACGAATTGCTGCGAGGGCTAGAGATACTGGGCAACTCAGCAGAAGCCGAAACTTTGCTGACTGAGCTGACCAGCACGCTGGAAGACTTCTCCAAGTCCATCCTCGACAGCGAAGCCGGGATTGCCAGGGCAGATGAAGACAAACGTGAGCAAGCGCTCAATGTGCTGGTCACCTTCCTGATGAGCTTCGCCAGCCGCACCGGCGTGCGCGACCGGCTGAACATCTTCACCACCAACTACGACCGACTTATCGAAGCTGGGGCCGAACTGGCCGGGCTGCATCTGCTGGACCGCTTCCTCGGCAACCTCATGCCGATCTTTCGTTCATCGCGGCTGGATCTGGACATGCACTACAACCCACCAGGCATACGCGGTGAACCGCGCTATCTGGAGGGGGTCGCTCGCTTTACCAAGCTGCACGGCTCGGTGGATTGGTTGCAGGTCGATAGGGATATCCGCCGCGTCGGGCTGCCCTTCGGCGCCGATGATGTCGCGCCCTATCTGCAAGCGCCCGGGCTCAAAGGTGCCAGTGCTCACAAGCTGATGATTTACCCCAATGCCGCGAAGGATCGGGAGACTTCGGATCACCCCTATGTGGAGCTGTTCCGAGACCTCGCCGCCGCCGTGTGCCGCCCTAACAGCACGCTGATTACTTATGGCTACAGCTTTGGTGACGAGCACATCAACCGCGTCATCCGCGACATGCTCACAGTGCCGTCCACCCATCTGGTGATCATTGCCTATAACGATCCGCTTGGCCGGATCATGCAGACCTATCAAGAGTTGGGACGTCCCTCGCAGATCAGCCTGCTGATCGGCCCCGCTCTGGCTGATTTGCAAATCCTGACCGAAAGCTTCCTGCCCAAGGCTGCCATCGACAAAACCACCTTCCGCATGAGCGAACTGCTCAAGCAGCGTTTCGGCACCGAAGCCCATCCAGGCCCGGCAGCAGCGAAACCTGTTAGCGATCTTGACGGGGCAGAGCTGGTATGAGCTTCTCGCCCCTGGCCTACGCCGACTCACTGCGTATCGGCAGCATCGACTTTGTCTCACCCGACGAAATCAAGGTTCTGCTGGACATCGAAGCACCCGACAACCTCGCTCTGAACACAGGTACTCCACGACCGTTCCCGCGGATCAATGGTTATGTCCTCGTGCCTAGTGAGACAGGCTATCTGGTCGCACAGGTGGAGTGGATCACCATCGAGCGGTCTCAATACCCCAAGCGCAAGGGCATGCAGGATTTCGGCCTGGTTGATTTGCCTTATCCGCTGCGCAAGATGAGCCTCAACCCGCTGGGCGGCCTGGCTTACGAGGGTCAGATTGCTGGAAAGGAACGCTATTCCTTCCGGCGTGGTGTGGAAGCCTACCCGACGGTAGGCGACCCCGTACTGCTACCCACCCAAACCCAGCTACGCGCCATCGTCGAATCTGGCGATAACCGCCCGGTAAAAATCGGCGTCAGTCCGCTGGCCGCCAATGCAGAGGTCAAGATCGACCCTGATCGCCTGTTCGGTCGTCATCTGGCCGTGCTGGGTAACACCGGCAGTGGCAAATCCTGTTCAGTCGCCGGCTTGATCCGCTGGTCGATGGAAGAAGCCCGCAAAGCACGCGGCGGAGCAGACCCCAATGCCCGCTTCATTGTGCTTGACCCAAATGGCGAATACGCCAAGGCATTTGATGGTTTGGGGAAAGTGCGAGTATTCGCAGTCGAGCCGAAGCCTGACAGTGGCATTGAGCAGCTACAGGTACCGCTCTGGTTCTGGAACAGCGCTGAGTGGAGTGCGTTTACTCAAGCCAGCGAACGTGCCCAACGACCACTGCTTCGGCGCGCTCTACGCGAAATGCGCAGTGGTGCTGACGTCACAGAAGATCCGGTTTTTATATTACGAAGAAAAATTAGCTCAATACTGATCACGCTTAAAGCTCAAGTCAGGAATGGCGAAAACTACGAAGGCTGGAAATTTGGCCCCAAGCTCCCTGTATTCATAGAGGACCTGGAGGCATATTCACGCGAGTTCTCTGATCACAGTGACAGCATTGATTACCTGCGCGATCAAATGCAGGCACTGCTCAACCGGCCTCAGCAGACTTACCGAAAGCAAAATGGGCAAACCGGGTATAACGATTTTCCTGCTACGGCAGTGGAAGTCGTTATATCGAATCTTCAAGGCTATCTGAATAGCATTGGTGGCATCGTCTACCAAGCTGGCCCTAATGAAGATGCGCCGCTACGTTTTAACGGCGCACAATTTGCGGATCACCTGGAAAGTTTGGCCAGCCAGGAAAACAACGCGCAGTTCTTTGATTACCTGATTATGCGTATCCGCACTATGCTGTCGGACACAAGGATCAGCCGAATAACTACAGCTTCAGATCAGGTAAGTTTGCAGGACTGGCTGGCCAATATCATCGGCGACAACCAAGCATCCAACGGCACGGTAACCGTCATCGACCTATCGTTGGTGCCCGCTGAGGTGGTGCATATCGTTACCGCCGTTATTGCCCGTATGACGTTGGAGTCCATGCAGCGCTACCGCAAGCTCAACCACGGCAAAACGCTGCCTACCGTTCTGGTGATGGAAGAAGCACACACATTTATCAAACGCTACCAGGACGATGCTGAGAACCAGAACTCAGCCGCCATTTGTTGTCAGGTATTCGAGAAAATTGCCCGCGAGGGGCGCAAGTTCGGATTGGGTTTGGTGCTGTCATCCCAGCGCCCCAGCGAGCTGTCCCCCACAGTGCTGTCTCAATGCAACAGCTACCTGCTGCACCGCATCAGCAATGACCGTGACCAGGAATTGGTGCACAAGCTGGTTCCTGACAACCTGCGTGGCCTGCTGCGCGATCTTCCTTCGCTGCCCTCACGCCACGCCATCCTGCTGGGCTGGGCCTCTGAGTTGCCCGTGCTGGTGCAGATGAATGCCTTGCCTGAAGGCCAACGGCCAAAATCCGACGACCCGGATTTTTGGGCGGTATGGTCGGGGAAGAAGGAGAACGAAACAGGCGAGATAGAGGCTGTCGAGCGCACAGTGGATTGGACGGCGATTGCAGAGGACTGGCAACAAATAGCACCTGCTCCAGACAAGGAAGCATCGGATGAAGGCGGAGCTTCCTAGATGGCCAAGGCAAGCGGCTTCGCCGTATCCCTCTCGAAGGATCGGATGGACACATTCCTTGAATGTGTAGCCGAGGAGCGCGCGTTTGCTGAGCCTGTCGCCGACTTTCAGCACAGCCGAACCACGCCACTGGTTTGCTTTGTCGTCAACGCAGGGAAATTGACGCACATCGGTCTGGGGCGTCGTGGCGTGCGCGCTGGTACTGGGTTGAGTCGCTTGAATATCGACAAAGTCGAAGAACTCGCGGAACCGCTGTCCGTGCGGAAACTGCTGAATCGTCTGCCCAAGCGCAATGCCGCATCCGTGCGTAAGCGGTTTCAGTCGGGCGGCTTGTTGACCGAGAAAGGCTTCTCCGCTGTTGTCGAAACCATTCGCCAGCTTGCGCCCCAAGCCAGCGCCTTGCTGGATCGGTTCAGTGAAACCAGAACTGCCCGCATCCGGCGATTGCCCGACAAGGCAAGGGAGAACCTGGCACAGCAGAAAGAAGCTGTGCTGACGGCGCTGTCGATTGCCGGACTCAGCCGCGACCTTGTTCAGGAATGGACGCCAGCGGACGAAACGCCGGTGTCTTTTCTCGACGGCTTGCCCAGCGTTCGGCTGCGCGAAGACCCGATGGTGGTCAATGACCTGCAAAATCTACCCGGCTTTGAGGTAGTCAAGACCTATCCCTACGGCGCAGCGGTATTTGAATCCGAGGCAACATCGGAACGCCTCACGGTCATCCTTGCCAACCGCCTTCCGCTTGAAGAACAGACCGGCACCGATCTCATCTACTTCAACGAAACTTACCAGAGCTTTGTCATGGTTCAGTACAAGGCGATGGAGCGTGAGGATCGACGTGATGGGCCAGCCGAAGCGGTCTATCGCTTGCCCAACGCGCAGTTGAAGGAAGAAATCGACCGCATGGATACCGTGCTCAGCGCACTGAAGGCCTGTGCGCCCAACACCGGCATTGGCGGATTCCGTCTGACTGAAAACCCGTTCTTCCTCAAACTCTGCTCCAGATTGGTATTCAACCCGGATGACGTGGGCCTTGTGCCCGGCATGTACCTGCCGCTGGACTACTGGAAGCTGTTGGAAAGCGACCCCGGCATCCAGGGACCGAAAGGTGGCCTGCGGATCACCTATGACAACGCGCAGCGCCATTTCGACAACACCGCGTTCACCACCGTAGTGTCCAAGGCTTGGGTTGGCACGACGCCAAGCCAGTCGCAGGTGCTTCAGGATGTGATCCGGGCAACTCTGGAAACAGGCAAGGCCGTTGCCATTGCCATCAAACCGAAGAAATCCACCGAACCCCGAGACGATGATCAAGAAGTAGAAGAGGAAGTACTCAATGAATGATGTCGCCTCATTGATGATGCCGGCGAACTTGCCGGAATGGTTGACGTTGGCCAACGTCCTGTTGACCGCGATATTCGCCGGACTCACGTTTTTCATCTTGCGTGCCAACCGTGCCGCAGTGGGTGCAATGCGTGAGCAGATGGCTGATCAGAATCGCCCGTTTGTCGCAGTGACGGTACAGGTTCGGATGGGCACACCTGTCATCCAATTGCTGATCAGGAACGTCGGGCGTTCGCCTGCGCAGAATCTCCGGCTACGCCTTGATCGGGATTTCTTTCAGTTTGGTGAGCAAGGCGATGGGCGCAATCTCGCCAAGCAATCGGCCTTCTCACTGCCTATCGACTGCCTGCCGCCCATGTCCGAGCTGCTCTTCGATCTCGGAATGGGCTTTGAGATATTTGCAAGCGGAGCTGATCCGACGATTTGTCCGCATACATTCGAAGTGTCAGCCGAATACGAGCATGGGAAAAATAAGTACAGCGAAAAGACCCACGTGGATCTGCGGCCCTACATCGGCACCAGCGTGCCCAAGCATCCTGTGGTGGAAGAACTGGAGCGGGTTCGCCAGTCCATCGACAAACTGACAGCCACAGTCAAGCAGTCTGCGAACGCGGCAATCAAGGCCCAAAGCGCCGAGGAAAAAAATGACGGATCTATTTAGCACCACACAAAAAGATTCTGGCCCGGTGGAATGCCTCGGGCAAACGTTCCCGAGCGCTGAGGCGCGTCGCGAGCACTATCTGAAGCTGCTTGCCGAGAAGCTGAAAGATCCTGAGTTTCGGAAGATCGAAGGTTTTCCAATCGGGCCGGACGAGAACATTCTGGCGCTATCTGATCCACCGTACTACACGGCTTGCCCGAATCCTTTTATCGAGGATTTCGTCCAGCATTACGGTAAGCCATACGATTTCTCAGTTCCATACAGCAAGGAACCCTTTGCTGCAGATGTCAGTGAGGGCAAAAACGATCCGATTTACAACGCGCACAGCTACCACACCAAGGTTCCGCACAAGGCAATCATGCGGTACATCCTGCACTACACGCAGCCTGGCGATGTGGTCTTCGATGGATTTTGCGGCACTGGAATGACTGGTGTCGCTGCTCAGCTTTGTGGTGATAGGTCGGTCGTTACTTCACTTGGTTACCGGGTTGAAGCAGACGGAACGATCCTGGAACCACGCCAAGAGGATGGAAGAACTGCTTGGAAGGCGTTCTCGAAAATCGGGGCGCGGCACGCAGTATTGAATGATCTGTCTACAGCGGCCACTTTCATTGCGTACAACTACAACACCCAAGTCGACTCGCTCGATTTCGAAGCGCAAGCTAAACGAGTTCTAGGGGAGGTCGAAAAGAACCTCGGATGGATGTACGAGACAAAACATACGGATGGCGTGACCAAGGGCCGAATAAATTACACGGTTTGGTCAGATGTTTTCACCTGTCCCGAGTGCGCGGGCGAAGTGGTATTTTGGGATGCGGCAGTTGATCAGGTGGGGAAGCAGATCCTTGACGAATTCAAGTGCCCGCATTGTTCTGCACAGATCACCAAGCGGAGTTTAGACCGTGCATGGACGACTCTATTCGATGTGTCGATCAAGCAGACAGTTAGTCAGGCAAAACGGGTTCCGGTACTCATCAACTACAGCGTTGGCAAGTCCCGATTCGAGAAGGCGCCAGATGAGTTTGATCTTAAATTAGTCGAAAATATTGCCTCGAAGCCAGTCAGTGATTGGCATCCTTCAGCGCGAATGATGGAGGGTGGCGAATCGCGTAGGAATGACCCGATAGGAATGACGCACGTCCATCATTTCTTTACGCAAAGAAATCTTCATGTCATTTCAAGGCTAATGCGCCAGGTAACTGACGAAGTCGCATCGCCCCTCTTGAAGCTAGCGTTGCTTGATTGTTTTTCTGTGCTGACGCGGATGTCGCGCTTTCGCGCTCCAGCATGGTTCGACAAGTCTACAGGCCCTATGAAGGGTTGGACTGCTGGAACCTTGTATGTGCCTTCGCTCCAGGGCGAGCAAAACGTATTCAACGCTTTTGCCGAGAAGGTTGAAATGATTCGACGCGCTTACAAGGCGGCGCTAAAAAGTCAGTGTGTTACGACCGGCCATAACGCATCGATAACTATGCCGGCGAACAGTGCTGACTATGTGTTTTTCGATCCGCCGTTCGGGGCGAACATCAACTACTCGGAGCTTAATTTTCTGTGGGAGTCTTGGCTGAAAGTAATAACCAATAACAAGCCAGAGGCGATAGAGAATAAAGCGCACAAAAAAAGTCTCGACGACTACAGACATCTGATGACCGCCTGCTTCGCAGAAGCCTATCGGATTCTAAAGCCTGGGCGCTGGATGACCATCGAGTTTTCCAACACGCAGGCGTCAGTGTGGAACGCGATTCAAATCGCTCTGCAGGAGGCGGGATTTGTTGTCGCCAATGTTTCTGCTCTAGATAAAAAGCAAGGAAGTTTTAAGGCGGTCACTACAACAACGGCTGTAAAGCAAGACCTCGTCATTTCAGCCTACAAACCAAATGGTGGCCTTGAAGATCGTTTCGTCAAAGCCGGCGGCAGTGAGGATTCAGTATGGGATTTCGTGCGAACGCACCTGAGCTATCTGCCAACCGTTAAGGTCAAGGCTGCCGATCTTGAGTTTATTGCTGAGCGCGATCCTCGGATCATATTTGATCGCATGGTGGCATGGTTTGTACGACACAACTTCCCGGTTCCAATGTCCACCCATGAATTCCAGGCTGGTCTTATCCAGCGCTTTGCAGATCGCGATGGAATGGTGTTCTTGGCGGATCAGGTTGCCGAGTACGACAGGAGGCGAGCTCAGGTTGCGCAAGCGCCACAGATGGAAATGTTCGTTTCCGATGAGCGCAGCGCGATTGACTGGTTGACCGATTTCTTGAAGCGTCGCCCGTCAACCTATCAAGAGGTTCACACCGATTTCATCAGCCAGCTCGGGGCAGGTTGGAAAAAGCACGAAGAAAAACCGGAACTTGCTGCGCTGCTTGAAGACAACTTTATTCAGTACGACGGCACAGGTGATGTGCCGAGCCAGATCCACAGCTACCTTTCGACCAACCACAAGGATCTGCGCGGGCTGGAGAAGAACAGCCCAGCCCTCGTGGCCAAGGCCAAGGATCGCTGGTACGTACCCGACCCGAACAAGGCGCAAGACCTGGAGAAGAAGCGCGAAAAGGCGCTGCTCAAGGAGTTCGACCAGTACCGGGCATTCACGGGGCGGCGTCTGAAGGAGTTCCGCTTGGAGGCGCTGCGCGCTGGTTTCAGAACGGCATGGGGCAGTAAGGACTATCAGACGATCATCGACATCGCCGCCAAAGTGCCCGACGCAGCGTTGCAAGAGGACGAAAAGCTGCTGACGCTGTACGACCTCGCCTTGACCCGTACCGAGGACGGGATTTGATGAGCCCGCCCATGCAGCACTTGCGCCAAACCCTGGGGGCGAATTTGGCGCCGGAACAGGCGGATGCGCAGGCCAGGGAGCAAGTCGGGGCCAAGTTGGGACCAGGTCGGAACCAAGTCACCCCCGAAGCTACCCCCGAAGTCACCCCCGAAGTGCGGCGGATGTTGGCCGCTATAGCGGGTGAGGTGAGCCGTGGCGAAATCATGGCCAAGCTGGGGCTGAAGGACGAATGCGCTTTCGAGAGCACTTACCGCAGCGAGGAACAGTAAATGGCCAAACACCCGACCCAAAGCGAACAGGCGGTATCGCTGCTGCCCGTCCCTGAAGGCTACGCGCTGTGGCTGGACGAACTGAAAAGCCGTATCCATGGCGCGCAGCAGCGCGCGGCACTGGCGGTCAATCGGGAGTTGGTGCAACTCTACTGGCAGATTGGCCGTGACATCCTGCAGCGGCAGGCCGCGCAAGGCTGGGGCAGCAAGGTGATCGAGCGGCTGGCGCACGATTTGCGGGTGGCGTTTCCGGGCATGAAGGGGTTCTCGCGCGCCAACCTGATGTATATGCGGGCGTTTGCCGAGGCCTGGCCGGAGGCTGAAATTGTCCAACAGGCTGTTGGACAATTGCCTTGGGGCCACAATCTGGTGCTGTTAGCCAAGCTGAAGGCGCCGGATATGCGCCTGGCCTACGCGCAGGCCGCCATCGAGCACGGCTGGTCGCGCAATGTGCTGAACATCCATATCGAAACCCGGCGGCTGGAGCGCAGCGGCCAGGCCATCACCAATTTCGTCGAGCGCTTGCCTGCGCCGGGCAGCGATCTGGCGCAGCAGTCGCTCAAAGACCCTTACCTGTTCGATTTTCTCGATGTGGGCAGCGAGGCCGACGAGCGCGAGATCGAATCGGCACTGGTCAAACACATCACCCAGTTTCTGCTGGAGCTGGGCGCAGGCTTTGCCTTTGTCGGGCAGCAGGTGCACCTGGAAGTGGGCGGCGATGACTTCTTCATCGACCTGCTGTTCTACCACCTCAAGCTACGCTGTTATGTGGTCATCGAGCTGAAGGCCGAGAAGTTCAAGCCCGAGCACCTGGGGCAGCTGAGTTTTTACATCACGGCAGTGGATCGGCAGATCAAAGCCGAGCAGGATGCGCCCACCATCGGCCTGCTGCTGTGCAAAAGCAAGAACGAAGTGGTGGCCGAATACGCCTTGGGCGACAAAACCAGCCCATGGGCGTGGCCGAATACAAGCTGCTGGAATCCTTGCCCAAGGAACTGCAAACCAATCTGCCCAGCATCGAGCAGATCGAACGCGAGTTGGGTGGACAGTGAGCAACGGAACCAAATTCACCATCGGCGACTGGTGCTGGTTCACCCGGCAGGCATCGCCGTGCCGGGTGATCGAGCGGCAGAATGTGTGGGGCGAGGTGGCCTACCGCGTCTGGCTACCCGCCAAGGACGCGGTGGTACGTGCACGGGCGCTTGATCTGGCCGCGCTGGAAAGCGTGCGCCCCAATGTGGAGCAGATTCTGCACACCACGGCGGCAGCCAAGCTGCTGGATGCGCTGGAGGACAACCTGCTGTTGGCGCCGATCCAGTCCAGCGTGGTGCCGCTGCCGCACCAGCTCTACGCACTGAACCGCGCCATCAGCCGCGACCGTATCCGCTACCTGCTGGCCGATGAGGTGGGCCTGGGCAAGACCATCGAGGCCGGTCTGGTGCTGCGCGAGTTGAAATTGCGTGGCCGGGTGAAGCGCATCCTGGTGGTGGCGCCCAAGGGGCTGGTACGCCAGTGGCAGGCGGAAATGCGCCTGCACTTTGGCGAGACGTTTCAGTTCATCGAGCCGTCCGAGCTGGCGGCCTTCCGCCAGTGGCGCAGCGGCGGCGCGGGCGAGGAAGAGAACCTGTGGCGCATGCACGACCAGGTGATTTGTTCCCTGGACTCGGTGAAGCCCATGGAAAGTCGGCGCGGCTGGAGCCTGGAGCAACTCAACACCTACAACCGCGAGCGCTTCGAGGACCTGATCTCGGCGTCGTGGGATCTGGTCATCATCGACGAAGCCCACCGCATGGGCGGCAGCACCGAGCAGGTGGCCCGCTACAAGTTGGGCGCGGCGCTGGCCGAAGCATCGCCCTATCTCTTGCTGCTGTCGGCCACGCCGCACCAGGGCAAGACCGACCAGTTCATGCGGCTGATGCAGTTGCTGGATCGAGAAGCCTTCCCGGATGAGGGCAGCGTCAACCGTGAGCGGGTGCGGCCTTTCGTGATTCGCACCGAAAAGCGCGCATCCATCAACGCCGAAGGCCAGCCGCTGTTCAAGCCGCGCGTGACCCGGCTGCAGGCGGTGGCCTGGCAGGCCCGCCACGGCGCGCAGCAGCGCCTGTATGAGGCGGTGACCGACTATGTGCGCCACGGCTACAACCAGGCCATGGCGGCCAAGCAGCGCCACATCGGCTTTTTGATGATTCTGATGCAGCGGCTGGTGACATCCAGCACAGCGGCCATCCGCACCACGCTGGAAAAGCGCCAGGCCCTGCTTGATGCGCCGCAGCTCCAGGTCAACCTGTTTGAGCACACCAGCACCGACGAGTGGGCAGACCTCGACGGCCAGTCACAGGTGGACCTGGCCATGCAGTCCAGCGGCTGGGAGCTGGAGAAGTCTGAAGTTGAGATGCTGCTGGACTTGGCGCGGGAGACCGAAGCCGCAGGCACCGATGCCAAGGCTGAAGCGCTGCTGGAGCTGATCTACAAGCTGCAGCAAGAAGAAGGCGATCCGGCGCTGAAGGTGCTGATCTTCACCGAGTTCGTGCCCACCCAAGCCATGCTGGCCGACTTCCTGGAAAGCCGTGGTTTCTCGGTGACGACGCTCAACGGCAGCATGGATCTGGAAGCGCGCACCCGTGCGCAGCAGGCGTTCTCCAAGGATGTGCGCGTGCTGATTTCGACGGATGCCGGCGGTGAAGGTCTGAACCTGCAGTTCTGTCACGTCATCGTCAACTTCGACATGCCGTGGAACCCCATGCGGATCGAACAGCGCATTGGCCGGGTGGATCGTATCGGCCAGAAGCATGTGGTGCGTGCCATCAACTTCGTGCTTGAAGACACCGTGGAACACCGCGTGCGCCAAGTGCTGGAAGAAAAACTGGAGGTCATCGCGCAGGAGTTCGGCGTCGATAAGGCGGCCGACGTGATGGACTCGGTCGAAGCCGACCCGATCTTTGACGAGCTGTTCGTTCACGGCCTGCAGAACCCGGAAGCCATCGAGCAGGAGTGCGACGCGGTGGTGTCCCAACTACGATCCACCCTGTCAGAGTCCCAGAGCAACAGCGATCTGCTCACCACCGAGCACGATCTGGACGCCGAGGATGCCCGCAAGTGGCGTAATCACCCGGCGCAGTTCTGGCTGGAGCGGGCCATCATCAACGGGCTGGCTGCGCGCGGCGGCTCAGCAACGAAGGCTGGCAAAGCGTGGCAAGTGAAGTGGGTGGACGGCAGCGAGTCGGCCCAGGCCTGTTTTGACGCGCGCACGGCGGATGAGAACCCGGAGTTGGAATGGGTCACCATGGAAGACCCGCGCGCTCGGGCTGTGATCAGCGAGCTGCCGCGCTTTGTCGCCGGGCAACCACTGCCGGTGATTCGCGTGACTGGTTTGCCGGATTCGGTGCGCGGTATCTGGTCGCTGTGGGAAATCAGCCTGGCTGCTGAAGGTTTAAGCCGCAAGCGCTTCCTTCCAGTGTTCATCAACGAAGAAGGCCGCCCCTTCGTGCCGACCGCCAAGCGCGTCTGGGATCTGCTGCTGACTGAATCTGTAGACGTGCATGCCGTGACCAGTGCCGAGGCGTCGGCGAAGTTGTTTGAAGCATCCCACGCCGCGGCCAGTACCCAGGGTGAGCGGATCTTCACCGAGCTGCTGACCGAACACCGCGCCCGGTTGAAGGAAGAACGCGAACGGGCGCTGTATGCCTTCGAGGCCCGGAGCCAGGCCATTGGACGAATCGGCCTGCCCGCCGTGCGCGAGCACCGCCGCAAGCGGCTGCAACAGGAACACGATGCACGCATGGCCGCCCTGGACGACATGGATGCCAGCGTGCCGGATTTGAACGCCGTGATGATGGTGCGCGTCGGAGGTGAGGCATGAGCCTTTGGACGGAACGCATCCTGAGTCACTTCACGGTCGATCTCACCCGACTGTGGGTGGCCTGCGACCCCGACGATGTGCTGCTGGACGAAAAGCTGCTAACCGAACTGCGCAGCCGAGGCTTCGAGCTGATGCTGTACGAAGACCCATTTGCCTTCCGTGCGGAGTACGAGGAACGCTACCGCGCAGCATGGGATAGTGGTGAGCAAGGGCCAGCGCCTTCGTTGGTTCTGCATTTGCGCAGAGCCGATGCGAATGCCTTGCCGTGGGACATCGTGCATCACGGGCGTGTGGTTCGGCTCAGTCTTGCTGAGATTTTCCCCAGGCTGGCATACAGCGCGGTGCAGCAAGTCGAGCCGGAGCATTTTGCCGGGCTGTTTCATGCCCACCAGACCGAATTGCAGTCTGCGCGGGGCGAGAGCGAATCGAAGGACTTCATCCTCGAACACGTCTACCAGCTTGCGCCCAGGTCTATCCGTACCCCGGTGGACTTCTGGCGCGAGCTGCTGCGGATGCACTTTGCCAACCGCTCGTTGCCACCGCTGTTCGCCCAGCACGCGGCAAGCATCATCCAGGGCAAGGGATTATTCGCAGACCTGCCCGTCGCCACCTGGCTGACTTCCAAGAGTGCGTTGCTGCGCGTGGTGCAGGATGCGTGGTATCGCTACCTGACGACCCTGGGCCTTGATGGCACGCGTACAGGGGAGCCACCACCACCCGCTTATGTTGAGAAAGACGGCGTCGCCAGGATCGAAATTCCGTTCGACCACTCCGATGTGCAGGTGCTGGTCGATTCCATGTTTCTCGACGGCAGCTTGCATCCGCTGGCAGTGCACAGCGTTCCGGCAGGGATGCCGAGCTGGATCAAGGCCGGCATTGTTCAGGACCCGGCGGCGCTGCAGGCTTTGGTGCTCAAAGGCATCGATGGCCTGATCGAGACGACGCCAACGGCGGCCTCTTCGCACAAGGACTGGAGCGAGTTCGCCAAGCGTTACGGTGAAATCCTGGCCCGCACGCAGGGCCTGCCGGGCACCGAAGGCAGCGCGAGCCTGCCGACCATGTCTCAACAGATCGGGGAGCGGATCAAGACCTTGCAGGCGCAATCAGACGAACATCTGCAAGCCTGGGTCGCGGCCAAGCATTACGCCGACCTGATCCTGCAGCCGGTGACCAAAGGCCCGGTGATGGTGCACCACGTGCCGCGCTTCTTGCGCCATCGGCGATCCGCAGGGGAAACCAAGCTCGCTTTGCTGGTCTTCGACGGGCTGGCCTTCGACCAGTGGGTGCAGATACGCGAGCGGCTGATTGCCACCACAAAACGCTTCGCATTTGACGAGGGAACCGCGTTCGCATGGCTGCCGACCGTGACATCAGTGTCGCGCCAGGCACTGTTCTCCGGCCTGAAGCCGCGCGAGTTCGAGGACTCCATCGACCGCACGGACAAGGAGGAATCCTTGTGGAAGACGTTTTGGCAGAACGAAGGCGTCAACTCGAATGAGGTGATGTATCGGCGCGCACTGCGCCAAGTCGGTCAGCTCGATGCACTGGAAGCCGATTTGATCGACCGGCGGCCGAAGGTCGTGGGCCTGGTCATCGATGAGGTGGATGAGCGGCTCCACAAGGAACGGTCCAAGAAAGACGTGGCGATGTGGATCGGCAACTGGCTGACGACCGGTTTCGTTGACCGGCTGTTTTCGATGCTGCTGGACAAGGGATTTCACATCTACCTCACGGCGGACCACGGCAACGTGGAGTCCACCGGCGTCGGCAGACCTAACCAGGGCGTGATTGCCGAGACGCGCGGCGAGCGCGTGCGGGTGTATCGGAGTGAGCCATTGCTGGCCGACTCCGCAGCGGCCTATCCCAACACGGTCAGGCTGGACGTCGCAGGCCTTCCCGCGAATTTCATGCCCCTGTTCGCAGGCGGACGAACCGCCTTCGTGCCGGAGGGCGACCAGGTGGTGGTCCACGGCGGGGTGTCGGTCGAAGAACTGATCGTGCCCTTTGTGAAAGTCAGTTATGTGATAGGTACCGAATGAATTCATCAGCCCCAAAAATAGGCTTTGATCGGTTCATTCAGCTTGATTGGGCGGCTGCGGCACTGAATATACGTGCAGACGTGGCTGGGCTAGATGATCTGAATGCACTGCTCGATGCAGCCGAGCTTGGCGTGGAAGCCAAGAAGAAAACGCGCACCGTGCTGAATCGGCTGTGGCTGGAGCCGCGCGCCGAACTGGTCGATTACGCCGATCGCGGCGTGGCCATCCACAAGACGCAGCCGGACATTCCCGTCTCAGCACTGTGCTGGGGCATGTCCGTGGCGACGTACCCGTTCTTTGGCAAGGTGGCCGAGCTGGTGGGCCGCCTGTCCGCCATCCAGGGCGACTGCGCCGCCGCCGAAGTGCATCGGCGCATGAGTGAAACCTATGGGGAACGCGAAGGCACTCGGCGCATGACCAACATGGTAATTCAGAGCCAGGCGAGCTGGGGCGCCGTGGAACGGGTCGAGAAAGGCAAGCGGGTCATTCGCCTGCCACAGACGAGCATCGACAACGATGCGCTTACGGCTTGGCTGATCGAAGCTGCCGTGCGCTACGCTGGCAAGCCGGTTTCAGTGACCAGTCTGCAGTCGCTGCCCGTGCTGTTCCCGTTCAGCTTGACGCGGCCTTTGGCTTATTTGGTGGCGAACAGCCCGAGCCTCACCCTCCGGTCGGAAGGACCGAGTAACCAGTTTGTCGCGTTGCGAGGCACGATTTGAGAACGGCATGCACTTCGCCTGTTTTGGGTTGACTATGCCAACTTCAAGAATGGGTTATTTGCCAGCTCGTCATTGAATATCGAGCAGGGTTCAAGAAGCAGATAACCATGCAGCTTCCGTGATTTTCTGGGGCCTGTGACTTCGCACGTCCAGATGTTCAGACCACTCGGCTGTTTGCGATGCAATTGCAGTCGCTCGAAACGCTTCTGCACCCACTGCCAATCCTGCAGGTTCTCCTGTTTGGCCAGTTTCCCTACCTGCGGGTGTTCCTGCGCATAGCGCTGGAACACGCCAGGGCTGACCAGGTAGGCGGTGTCGCTCACGGTATGCACCAGCGCTTTCGCATCGTTGATGATGAGCCGCCGCGTGGCGATGCCCTGTTTCAGCCACGCTATGAAGTGCTCGCCGGATGGCTGTGTCGTCGAGGATGTGGAGGCCGGCGGCGAAGGCGCAGCGCCGGCCAAGGTCGGCAGGGGCGCATCGGGGAGGCCTGCGGGCACTTCGTCCGGGGCGGTTTCCACATCCTGCTGGATGGTTGGTGAATTCCCCATTCCCACCATCGCCAGCATGTCCTCCATGGCGTCGGGGCTGGCCTGGGCCTTGGGTGGAGGTGCCGATGCGATGCCACTACCTTCCGCTGGCGGAGCGTTTGGGTTCTCCAAAGCGGACGTCGCGCCGTTCGCAGAAAGGGTGGCCCCTGCTTCGACATCTTCACCTGCGGTGGGCTTGTCGATCGTCACCGTCCCGGCAAACGGTGCTGGCCGCTCACCAGATTCCCAGATCAGCGCGGGCGCGAGCCGCAACAGGGTGAACGAGTGGCTCCAGCCGGTGGAACTGGTCACGGTAGCGCGCCAGATCGCTTTGCCGTCTGCTGTCGGCTGCAACATGCCGTGATCCTGCAGCACGTTGAACACGGCGGTGTTGTTCGCAGGAATGCCGTCGATGCCTTGGGATAGCAGGTGTGCGCGCAGCTTGTCCGAGACCGTCTTGCTGACCAGCCACAAACCATCCTCGGTGAGCCAGCCATCGGAGGCTTCGGGCTGGTTCAACTTCAGCTCCTTCTTGAGCAGGTAACGCAGCCCGTCCAGCAGCTTGCGTTGCAGCGCGTGCTTGGGCGCGGCCATGGCGCGTGTGGGGTCGCCGCCCAGTTCCTGGGCCACGGAAGCTCGGTCGGCCTGCACCACCAGTTCGCCCAGCACCCCTGCATGCTCGTACTGCCCGGCCAGGACATAAAGCAGCGGTGCCCACAGTGATGGGTAGCTGCTGAGCCAGTCCAGGACTTCACGGTCGAGTAGCTGGCGATAGAGCAAGCCTGTCGCGGCGCTGTGCAGGCGGTACTCGCGATCGTCACGGTAGCGGAAGCGGTATGGCTGGTGCAGCGGGCCGTGCCACGGATGCCAGGTATTGCCGTCGGCTAGCTCGACGTGCAGATCGACGGCGATCTTGCCGATGTCGTGCAGCAGTGCGGCGTAGGCGATGGCAGCAGTCCAGGCCTCGGCTTGCGCGGCCTGATCCTCGGGGTTGGCGCCGATGGGCAGCAGATGAGACTGGCGCAGCTTCAGGCTGTAGGCGACGATTTCCAGACCGTGGTCGAGCATGCCGCCTGGGTAAGCATGGTGATGCGCTTCGGAGGCAGGGAAAGCCTGAACCAGCTCGGCATAACGTTCCAGCGGCGCACGGTACAGCGCGGCGAACTGCTTGCGCGAGAGCGAGGTGCGCTGCCAGATGTGTTCCAGCAGTTTCTGTCGGCGCGGTGTCGCCAGCAGCGATGCGGCCGATTCCGGCCAGATCAGCCCTTTCGGGAGGTCGGTGGCGGGTGCTGGCGACGGAGCGGCAGCGACCGGGGGCCGTTTTCGCTGGAACAGAGAGAGCATGTGGGTGTCCTGATGGCGGGCCAAGCGGGAGGCCTTTTCGCCTTTTCGGGTAGGGCCTTTCCCCTTGCACCCCATTCCCTTGCTCCCTTTGACCTTTTGGCCTTTAGAAGCCTTTGGATATAGAGCGGTGAGCATTGGTCGTCCACCGTCAATGCGGGTATGGCGGGGCCGGATTGATGCGGGAAGGCTGGCTGTTCCCGCCCTACGATGAGGTTCATTGTTGGATGCTGGAGAACCCCGGTGAGAGCTCTCATTGACAAGGTAAGGATAATTCCTTACAATGTAGACATTGCGATCAGGAGAGCCGCCATGCCTGCCATTCACGAAGTTGCCACGTTGACCTCCAAAGGCCAGATCACGCTGCCCAAGTCCATCCGACAGGCGCTTGGCGCCGATACCGGCAGCAAGCTTGCGTTCGAGCTTCGTGGCAGTGAGGTCGTCGTGACCCGCGCCGATGCCGAGCACGAGGACCCGGCCATTGCCGCGTTTCTGACCTTGCTGGCCCGCGACATTGAAGCGGGCCGGAATGTGCGCGGCCTGCCCGAGGATCTGGCTCGCACAATGCTGGAGCACGCGGGGCACAAGGTGGACCTGGGCGATGATTTCGATGAGGACGTGGACATCTGATGCAACAGCATGGCTGGACACTGCTGTTCCACGACAACCTGATCGAGCAGATGCTGAAGCTGCGCGCGGCGGTGCTGCGCGCCCAAGACAACGACCCGGAAGGGTTCGGATCGAACGCCAACGTCAAGTTCTTCCGGGCCTTGGTCCAGTTGATGCAAGACGTGGTGCCAGGCGATCCGGCACGCGATGAGTACCGTCAAGGCAACACCATGGGGCCGGCCTATCGCCATTGGCGGCGGGCCAAGCTCGGAAGACGGTACCGGCTGTTCTTCCGCTACGACTCGAAGGCGAAGGTCATCGTGTACGCCTGGGTCAACGATGAACAGACCCTGCGGTCTTCGGGAAGCAAATCAGACCCGTATGCCGTGTTCGAGAAGATGCTCGGGCGCGGGAATCCGCCGGACGAATGGAGCGCATTGGTACAGGCAAGCAAGCAGGATTGGAGCAAACTGAAATAGGTATCCCTCAGCAGCAGGAGACGACCATGAGCACCACGACCCGCATCAGCACAGCAGAACGCCTCGGCCAGGCCTTGGGCCGTGGATGGCGCGCCTATGTGCGTGGCGAACGGCGGGCGTCGAACTGGTTGGTATCCAAGGGTGTGCCGGTAGCTGGTGCCACCGTGCTGTTGTGGACGGTCAAGCTGGTTGTGCTGGGATTGCTGTTTTACGTTGCTTTCTGGTTCGCACTCGTGGTGCTGAGTGTGACTGTGGCGGGATGGGCTGCTGCTGCCAATACCTTGGATGAGGACGAGTGGCCTTTCACTGACCTCACCGAACTGCGCAAGACGCCGGGCTACGATCCCAATCTGTATAACGATACGTCACACGAGTTGTACACTGACGACTGACCGGCCCCGCGCTACTTCAGCTTGCCTCCGGTAAGTGCACCAGCCCCCTTGCCGCCCGCTTGGCCGGCGCTCTTGCTCCCGTCTGAAAGCCCTTGGATGGCGTGCCCAGCCCGAATCCCAACCCAGGCAAGGCTCGCCAGCCAGAATCCGGGCAAGACCAGAAACATCGTTCCCGTGACGAACATCAGAAGCATGTCGCCAAAGGCGTTGTTCAGCCCCACCAGTGGATCGAAGTTGCTGTGTGGCCGGTTCCAGCCGAAGCCCCAGCCATAAAGCGCATCGAGGATGGTGCTGTCGATCCATCGTGCGAGCTGGAACCAGAAATCCACGAAGAACAGCGCGAACTGCACGACGCTCACGGTAACGACGGTCTTCAGGTCATAGGTGCCCACAACCAGCACCAGCGGGATGCAGATGACCAGCGCCATCTTGAGCAAGGCGAGCACCATAGGCAGCGCCTGGCGCACCACGTCCATGGCGGGAAACGCGGCCATCGCGCCGACAGCCATCCCTACGTCGCCCCTGGCCCGCGTCACGATGTTCGGCAGGGGTTTGTCGATCTGGCCACCGTAGTCTGTATAGACGC
>ERZ778021.761-NODE-761-length-48554-cov-8.904080_pt1 | contig 48554 bp, 45 predicted proteins | sample MGYA00375751_ERZ778021 | MGnify/ENA primary metagenome ERZ778021 (study PRJEB29350, sample SAMN05389814) | bioreactor metagenome | isolation source: Thiocyanate stock bioreactor | place: South Africa: University of Cape Town | collected 2013-08-29 ... | reverse complement strand
AGAGGATAATAAGGAATAAGTGGCCTGATTATTGAAGGTGATAATTAAATCCGGTGGATTTTGTTCGTACGAGGTCATAAGATTATTCATACGTCTTATGTTTTCTCTATTGAGAACAAAGTCTGTATTCATGTAATGTACCGATATGTTTACATCGACATTGTTCTCATCAAAATACTGTTTAACCCCTTGGGTCAATTCATCCTGCCATACAGGTCCCTCTTTGTATGAGTGAATAAGTAATATATTGTAGGAATCCTTGTGTTTTTTTGCATCAGAACACGATATACTAAGAATGCTGATAACAACAAACAGGATTGTTGCCACAAGATACTTCAGATTATGTTCAATTTTAAGTTTACTCATTTTCATACGAAGCTTCAATTACACTTGAATAGGGTAGGACCACCGTAAATTTTGATCCTTCACCATGAACCGATTGAACAGAAATTTCACCACCCATGCGTTCAACAATCACTTTACAAATAGAAAGGCCTAATCCTCCTCCCTGACTAAAGTTATCTGTCTTATAAAAACGTTCGAAGATCTTTTTTTGTTCTTTAAGTGAAATACCCAATCCTGAATCTTCGACATAGAAAATCAGATTCTTATTTTTGGAAAGGATACAACCAACTTCAATAAAGCCATCATGTGTAAATTTAAATGAGTTATTAATGAGATTACGGATCAATTGTCTTAATCTCAATGAGTCGGCATTAATAAATACAGGTTCCTTTGGTAAATTCTTTTTAAGTGCGACGTATGGACTTAGGATTGTTTTTTCGGAGGCCAGCGTCTCTTCTATGATTAATGTTAGGTTGCATACTTCAGGATTAAATGGCAGGCCACTCTCAATCCTTGACAAGTCTAGTATGTCATTTATTAGTGTAAGCAGTATTTCGCACTTTTCATTAATTGTAGTTACAAAGATACTTTTCTCTTCGGCTGAGAAATTATCATCGGATGTAAGTAGATTTGAGAATCCTACAATTGCATTTAATGGAGTACGTATCTCGTGACTCATATTAGAAAGGAAGATACTTTTAAGCTTATCAGATTCTTCCGCTTTGTCCTTTGCAATCCGCAGGTTTTCTTCTGTCTCTTTGAATGTTTGAATACTCATGCACAGTCCAAACAGCGTGAATGAGGTAGAAAGGGCAGGATTATTGATGTAAGTTACATTGAAAGTCCACCATTCATATTTATTATTAATGTATATACGTATTTGGATGGTCAGTTTGTCACTCTTTCGGTCCAGAATATGTTTAATCTGTTTATTCCAATTCCCGTAGTCTTCCGGATGAATCATTCCTTCAAAAACATCCGAATGGATGGCATGTTTACCGTTGTTATACACTCCGGTCTCTCTGAAGAAGACCTCTTCAAATACAAAAACATCTTTTTTTCCGTTGTAACGCCACGCATATACATGTGCATCCCCCATGGCCAGCGTATGAAGCTCTTTTTTTATGAATTCGTCTGTTATATCTTTAAAAGAGATAATCCAGCCCGTATAATTATCCATTGTTAGTAATGAACTGACAGTTCCCTCAATTAAAAGAGACTGATTTTCTGATGTAACAATTGTAGCTCCTTTTTCAAGTTGGTATGAAAGGTAGTTTTTGTCTAATGAGTTGAAAATATCTGTAAGATAGTTTTCATTGCCTCTCAATGTTATATTGAATACAGAGAAAATATCGGCACCAATATATTCGTGTATATCTTTTTTTAAACCGAGACAATCCAGCGCAGCCTGATTCATCGCAAAGATTTGCTTGTTATTGTCAATTGAAATTACCGACTCACGAATTGATTTCATGGTAACCTCCAACTCTTCACGTTTATTTAGTAATAGGTTTTGAGCTAGTTTCTTATCTTTTTTCTCTTTATTTAAAATATATATCAAAGATACAGTAACGAAAACGATAAACAAACCTGAAAAAACTAGTACATAAATAATAAGATTACTATATCTGATACCCATCGGCATATTGAGAATAATACTGTTAGCCGGCAGCTTATCAATTGGGATATTCCATCGTTGCAATTGTTGCCAATTAAATATGGGTTTAAGCTCTATTGCTTTAACAGGTATTGAAGTAACCGGAGTGCCAGTTAAGATTTTGGCAGCCATAATTCCGGCTTCATATCCAACCTCATAATTTTCGGCCATATAACCTCCAATCCGTCCATCTCCAAACCCCTCATTGTTTACCATAAGAAAAGGGGCAGTTCCCATGTGAGGCAAGTCCGAGTAAAAATCGGACCATTTAGCCATAATGCAAAAACTGTGAGGCTGATAGGTCATGCTTTCCATTAATTGGCGCCCGTTTATTTTATTAATATTCTTAATAAATATATAAATCGAGTCGTTCGATTCCAGCTCCAATGATCCCCAGCCGTCCTGATGTAAACTATCCTCTTTAATAACTGTATTTGGTATGGTTATTAAGTGAGTCTTTGCGTCATTTATAGCTGCTCTGCCTGCATAAGAATCTTCTGCGATTATTTGAATGCTGTTTATTTTACCAAAAAGTTGAACTGCAAGTCTGTAGGTTTGCCTAAAATTTGGCTCATTTGTAATTCCTGTAATATTTCCGTGATTATTTTTTTCAATTAATTCAGATATAACATAGTCAATTCCCGCAAAAATAACAGGTTTAGAATGTGTGAGCGGATGCTCGGTGGCAAAGAAAGACGAAAAACAGTCGTCGTCAGCCACAATAATCAAATCCAATGGTTTTGACCTATAGCTGTCCAGTAACTTGTTTATCTCATTTTGTTTGGCCTCTTCGGTCCTTAACTCTGAGGAAAGATAGTATTCATTAACTTGGGTATCTAAGTTCTTATCATCAAAGGCTTCTTTAATACCCTTGTTTAAATCCTCTACCCAACTATCGTTTTTATTGAAAGAATGAATTACCAATACATTGTGGGGCTTTTTGTCTTGCACAGAATCACATGCATAAAGTGATACTATCACTATGCACAAAACGGTTAGCCAAAGGAATAAACTATATTTAATATTCACATTAGTAGTTCATCAATTATAAACAGCAACAATTAGCTGCAAAAGCATTTTTGAGCTTTCGGTTTATGCAAATATAGAAGAATTATTTGAATTTAAAAGGTTTTTTTAAGGGTTTTCTAATATCGCTAATTGCTGACGATTAGGCAAAAAAGGAATCATTCCTTTGGAATATTCAATCTGTTGATTTCCAATAGAATCCGTATAGATGATGAAATACTCGATCCCTTTAGTCTTTGTGACCAGCTTTCGCATAGCCTTTGTTCCCATGGCCATGAAGGAAGTTGCATATGCATCGGCCGTCATACAATCGTCGGCCACAACTGTTGCACTTAATATATCTTGTTGTGCGGGGTATCCGGTTCTGGGATCTATCGTATGGGCATATTTTTTTCCATCTTTTATGTAATAATTACGATAATTCCCCGACGTAGCCACCCCTCCTTTTTTACATAATTGAACCACCTCTTCAACTTCATTTTTCATTCCGGTAGTTTCGTCTTCGGGCTTATTAATTCCGATTCGCCAACAATCGCCTTGGGCATTTACCCCCTTCATGGTTACTTCACCACCAATCTCCACCATGTAATTCTCAACACCTTCTTTCTCAAGTAATCGGGCAATAACATCACAAGCATATCCTTTGGCAATGGCTGAACAGTTTATTATTACTCTTGGATCATCTTTAACTATCCTTGATCCTTCCAAATGAATCTTTTGGTAGCCTACAAAAGATTTGACGCTATCAATCATTTGAGGCGTTACACTATCCATTTTGTTAAAACCGAATCCCCACAGGTTGACCATCGGCGCACAAGTGATATCAAAGACTCCGTCTGTAGCAGCTGATACTTCCAATGACTTGGTAAACACCTCCTTAAACCAGGGATCTACTTCTACAGGTTCGTTATTGTTTACCTTCGATATAATCGAGTTTGGATTGAACGGATTAAGAGAAAGATTGAACTGTTGAAGTTCGGCATCGATCTTTTCCGTCAGAAGCTCATGGGATTCATATTTGATATGATACAATGTATGAAATACTGTACCACTGTCTTCAAAATACTCTTTTTTATTGAAGCAGCCTGTTAGGATAAAGACTATCCCCACAGCTGCAGTAAATGCAACAAGCTTAGTCATGCGAATCTTTCTATTTTTTGCAAAGGTATGAAATATTATGGTTTGACTTCTACTTGTTTGGAGAAGCTGTGCCGCAAAAACTTACATTGTTTAAGATACTATTTGAATATTCATCATACAAAAAAGCTTAGCAACAATGCAATTCCAAATCCACCCAATGCAATAATTGTTTCCATTACGGTCCACGACCTTAATGTCTGCATTTCTGTTAACCCCAGGTATTTGCCCACTAACCAGAATCCGCTGTCGTTTACATGGGATAAAATGGTAGCACCCGAAGCGATTGAAATTACGATCAATGCCAGGTGAATTTCGGAAAGGGTATAGGCTTCCAGGATAGGTCCGATTATTCCAGCGGCAGTAATCATGGACACTGTGGCCGAGCCCAATGTTATACGAACCGCTGCAGCAATAATAAAAGCAAGAACTATGGGAGGAAGCTTCGTGGCAGAGATGCCTTCGGCCAGAACATTACCCACACCGCTTTGGATAAGCATCTCTTTAAAAGCACCGCCCGAACCTATGATTAAAATAATCATACCTGCCGGCGCCAGCGCTTTGGCGCTTACATCCAGTAATTGTTTTCGGGTAAATCCCCTGCGTGTACCCAGAAAATAGGCCGCCATAAGAGTTGCGATGATCAAAGCTGTGAACGGGTGGCCAACAAATACAGATATATCGTACGCGATTCCTTCCTGCATGTAGCCTAGCTTTATCAGAAGTTCGATGACAGACTTTACTACCATAAGCAATAAGGGCATACCTATAATGGTTGCTACAGCCGTAAAAGAAGGAAGCGAACATTCCGACTGTTCTGTCCCATTGTTCAGTTCTTCCATCATATGCTTCGGGGGAGGAGCCACATCGATTTTTTTAGAAATGTAAGATCCAAATACCGGACCGGCAAGAATAGCTACCGGCAGACCGATAAGAGATCCGATGAGAATGACCCAGCCTAAGTCGGCACCCAACATATCCGCCACAGCCACAGGTCCGGGAGTAGGAGGTACAAATGTATGAGTTACGGCCAGTCCTGCCAATAAAGGTATTGCATAGAACAAAGTAGAACGCTTCGTGTCTTTAGCCAAGGCATACACAACCGGCACCAGAATTATAAAACCTACATCGAAGTAAACAGGTATGGCAATCAGAAAACCGGCCATAACCAGACTCCAATGTGCCTTGTCTTTGCCAAAACGCCGAATAAGATTCCTTGCAATGGCTTCTGTACCACCCGATGCTTCCAGTATCTGTCCGAATATTCCTCCTATGCCTACCACGGTGGCTACAAACCCCAATGTGCCACCCAATCCGTTTTGTATAGCCGTGTTAACCTTGCTTAAAGGCATTCCCGAAGTTACACCTAAAAACATGGCCGTAATAAGCAGCGACAGAAAGGGATGTAACTTTACCCTAAGTACGAGATAAAGTAACAAACCAATGGATAAGAATGTGACAAGTAGTAAATGGGATGCTTCACTCATTGCTGTTGTCCTCCATATATGCACCCTTCATCGGAGAAACACTGTTGCGTGTATATATCTGCAATATACCCTGATTATGCTTTGAAACAGGCGATTTCCATTTTCTTCTTCTTTCGGTAAGAACCATTTCAATCGTATCTGGCGAAAGCAGCTCGCCATTAATCCCGATAATATCCAGTTTGCGCTCTGGAATATCTATACCGATTATGTCGCCCTCTTCAACAAGGGCAATAGGTCCCCCGTCAATGGCTTCCGGCGAAACATGCCCAATAGCCGGACCTCTTGTCGCACCCGAGAACCGACCGTCGGTGATAAGTGCCACACTATCGATAAGTGATGCGTCGGATGCTATGGCCTCTGTTGTATAGAACATTTCAGGCATACCGCTTCCTTTGGGACCTTCATAACGAATAAACACAGCGTCGCCCGGATGAATCTGTTTGTCGATTACTGCTTTCATAGCATCTTCTTCGCAGTTAAACACCCTTGCTTTTAAAGAAACCTTTAACAATTTGGGCGAGATGGCCGAGTGTTTAACAACAGCTCCTTCGGGGGCAAGATTTCCTTTCAGTATGGCAATGGCACCTTCGCGCCTTATAGGCTCGCTGGCCGGTCTTATAATATCGTGTACTTTTACTCCCAGACCCGATAAGTGCTTTCTACAACCTTCGTAAAAGCCTCTCAATCGCATGTTCTCCAGATTTTCACCCACTGTTTTTCCTGTAACAGTAAGAATATTAAGGTGTAGAAAATTCTTTATTTCTTCCATGATGGCCGGTACACCGCCTGCATACCAGAAATATTCGCCCGGCCAATATCCACTGGGACGAATATTAAGCAAATAGGGAATTTTGCGATGTATTTTATCGAACAGGGCAGGGGATAGCTCGATTCCCAGTTCATGTGCTATTGCAGGAAGATGAAGCAGGCTATTGCTTGATCCGGCAATAGCGGCATGAACCATGATTGCATTCTCGAATGCCTCCATAGTCATGATATCCGACGGCTTAAGCTGTTCTTTGGCAAGGCCGAGAGCTCTTTCGCCGGCTGCACGTGCAGCATCCTTCAGATAATGCGAGGAGGTTGGTATCAGAGCTGTGCCTGGCAGGGCCATACCTAATGCTTCCGCCATAATCTGCATGGTGGAGGCTGTACCCATAAAAGAACAGGCTCCGCAATTGGGACAGGCATCCCTTTTGTAACTCATAAATTGTTCGTCGGTAATCTCTTTACGTGCGTGCATCGCACTGTATTTGCCAATTTGCTCCAGTGTAAGCAACTTCGGACCTGCACTCATGATTCCTCCGGGCATTAACAATGCCGGCATATCCAAACGGGCTATGGCCATTAAATGTGCGGGGACCGACTTATCGCAGCTGGTAATAAAAACACCGGCATCAAAGGGCGTAGCTTTAACATGAATCTCAATCATCGCAGCCATGATGTCTCTCGAAACAAGAGAGTAGTTCATCCCATCGTGGCCCTGTGCTTCGCCGTCACAAATATCGGTTACGTAGTAGTTGGCAGGTTTGCCGCCACAGTCTTTAATCCCTTTTCCGGCTTCCTCTACCAATGCTTGCAGGTGGGCACTACCCGGGTGACTGTGTCCGTAACTGCTTTCTACAATAATCTGGGGTTTTTGGAGGTCTTCCACACTCCATCCGCTACCTAAACGCAGCGAATCAAGTTCGGGTGCAAGCTTTCTTAATTGTTGGCTTTTCATACATGTGTATTTTTACATTACTGTCAATATAACAAGCCTATTAAGGTTAAGTAATTTTAAGGCCTGTTAAGCAGTAGTTTGGTTTTATCAGATAATATGATCGGTCGCTAAGATACTGTTTTTTCTTAGAAAAAAAGATGTTCGGATAGAATTTTAAAACCGATAAGAATAAGAATGATCCCCCCGATTAATTCGAGTCGTAAATTAATGTTCCGGCCAAACCTGCCTCCAAAGTACACTCCAAATGCAGAAAAAGCGAAGGTTACCAATCCGATTGTTAAAGCCTGAATCATGATTCCGGTGCTGATAAGCGCCAAAGATATCCCTACGGCCAGTGCATCGATACTGGTTGCAATAGCCAGGCAGCATATTGTCTTGTTGCAGAGTGGATTGCATTTGCAGTTTTCGTCTTCATCATTGGCCGATAGCTCTTCGTAAACCATTTTACCTCCTATATAAAGAAGCAGAAAGAAAGCAATCCAATGATCAAAACGACAGATGTAGTTCGAAAAACCTATTCCGGCGAAATAGCCAATCATAGTCATCCCAGCCTGAAACATGGCCATGATGGATGCGATGCGAAATATATGTCTTCTTTTGTATTCTTTAATTACTGAGCCTGTGGTGACGGATGCCGCCAAACTATCCATTGAAAGTCCTACCGACAATAAAATAATTTCTATAAAAAACATATCAGCAGTACTTTTCCCATTTAACGATTTCGCTCAATCCTTTTCTTTTTTTGGCTGTTTGTTCGAACATTAACGAATCTTCCGGGTAACCAATCGGAATAATGGCTATCGGCTCGGTTGTATCCGGTAAGCCAAATTGACGATGGCAGAGCTCGGCATTAAAGTTGCAAACCCAGCAGGTACCTAATCCTAATTCGGTTGCTGCAAGGCAAATATGTTCGGCCGCGATAGCTGCATCAACATCCAGAAAGTCTTTGCCATCGGAACCTCTTTTCCAGGATTGGTCATGATGTCCGCAAACAATAATATAAAGAGGGGCCGATTTAAACCACTCACGCGAATAGCAATCGTGTAACTTTTGTTTTCCCTCTTCCTGCTGAACCACAACAAACGTCCAAGGCTGAAAATTTACAGCCGACGGGGAAAGTCTTGCCGCTTCGAGAATATATTCAATCTTCTCAATCTCCACAGGTGTAGATGCAAACCTGCGTATGGAGCAACGTTTGGTAACTAATTCGAGAAAGTTCATATTTCGGCTTCAATTTTATATTGATTACGTTTTGAATCGCTGCGTGAGATTAATTCGCCAAGGAATCCGGCCAGAAACATTTGCGTACCCATAATCATTGCCGTTAGTGAGATATAGAAATAGGGCGAACTGGTAACAAGCGGACGTGGGTCGCCGGCATACAGGGAGGCCATCTTCATTCCCAACACAACTATCAATGCAATAAATCCGATAAAAAACATAACGCTTCCCCATAAACCGAAGAAGTGCATGGGCTTTCTGCCAAAACGGGAGGTAAACCAAAGTGTGATCAAGTCGAGGTAGCCATTTACAAAGCGGCTAAGACCAAACTTGGTGGTTCCGTATTTGCGGGCCTGATGTTTTACCACCTTTTCGCCGATTTTATTAAATCCGGCTATCTTGGCAAGATAGGGGATATAACGGTGCATATCATTATAAACCTCGATATTCTTTATAACAATATTTTTATATGCCTTCAGTCCACAGTTAAAGTCGTGCAGTTTGATGCCCGAAAACTTGCGTGCCGTAGCATTGAAAAGCTTGGTAGGGATTGTTTTGGATATAGGGTCATATCTTTTCTTCTTCCATCCGGATACAAGATCGTAGCCATCTTCCATTATCATACGGTATAATTCCGGAATTTCATCCGGGCTATCCTGCAGATCGGCATCCATTGTAATGATTACATCTCCCTGAGCCCGTTCGAAACCGCAATGCAATCCAGGAGATTTACCGTAATTGCGTCTGAACTTAATTCCTTTGATGAAGGGCGACCGGGCCTTGAGACGCTCTATCACCTCCCATGAATTGTCCGTACTACCATCATTTACAAAAATTACTTCGTATGTGAAATTATTAGCTTTCATTACGCGCTCTATCCAGGCATAAAGCTCGGGTAGAGATTCGGCTTCATTGTACAACGGAATGACTAGTGATATGTCCATTATTCAATCGTATTATCAGTATTCTCTTTATCCTCTTTATTTAATGCCCCGGCGGATTTATATCCGCGGCAAACAATCGCTGCAACAGGAATGGAAAAAATAATGCCATACATTACATTATTAAAGATTCCCTGAATTGTCATCCCAATGGAAGTAGGTGTTGCCATATCTTTCAGCGTTGATATCAGCTTGGCATCCACATTGGCCATTGTCATCATTTCGATGGTTTGTTTATAAGCGTTCGCTATATAGTCGGGCGGAGCAATGAATCTGTAGAAAATATAATGTACCAGAGAAACTACCAAAGCGGCAAAAAAGTAAATCAGAATTCCAAATTGCCAGGCATGGAAAAAGCTGATACGTCCACCGATATATTGTTTATATTTCTTTGTCAATATATAGGCCAGATAAGGAACGGTCATTGTCATCCCCCAATAAACTACATACAAAAAGGGTACTTGCAAGCCGAATATAAAGAACATATATTTAATAATCCAGTATATGCCTAATGACAATCCGTAGGTTGCAGCTGCCTTGAGTAGATAATTTTTGTTTTCAATCATGTTGTGACAGTTTACTTTTCAGCAAAAATAATTCTTTTGCCGCATATTTGCCGAATAATTGGAAATAAAAAAAGGAAGCTTTTAGTAAGCTTCCTTTTTTGAGCCTCTTGTCGGATTCGAACCAACGACCCCGAGATTACAAATCACGTGCTCTGGCCAACTGAGCTAAAGAGGCAGGTGGGTAAGCTTACTACATCGCGCCGCTACAACCAAGTACCCTTGCTGCGGTCAAGCCCTGGGGGATTCCGAGGGAGCATGCCGTGTAGGACTTACCCGGGTGCAAAAGTAGACATTTTTCTTTACCCTGCAAGGGGTTTCACAGTGTTTGCTGTTATTTTTTTAACTTAAAGAGGTTAACGTGCTGGTATGCTTGTGTTTCTGTAAGTGTTAAATAATGTTTACTTGTTATTGTTTATAGTCTGATGTGAGCTCGCTGCGTAAAATCTATGGTTTTATAGTTTATTTGCCGGAGCATCCTTGAGTATATTTACGTCTGTGCTCTTATAAATAAACCTTTTCTATACCGAGATTAAATAATTTTAATACGAAGAACTAATCGTTGGACCCAGGTCCAACGATATCTCAACCTTGGTTCAACGATATGTTGACCTAGGTCCAACGAAAAAACAACCATGGTCCAACGATTAGCACTTCGTTATGCGCGTGGCAGATTACAATTGCTTTGTAATTAAAGCTAATAGGGAATCTGATTAATGCTGGAATATATTACACAGATGATATCCGGATAAAGCGGGTGGGAGAGTCCGGAACCCTATAAAAACAACAGAGGCCGCAAAATTAAGCGGCCACCTATTTTATCTGTATCGATGCAAGATCAATAGAATAAAGTTACAGAAAGAATACCATCATCATTTATTGGCTGGACGGGGACCTTTACGGAAGTTCGAACGCCCTCCCTGTCTGTTACCACCTCCATGACCTGTTCTGCCTTTATCTCCGCCTCCAGAACGTCTGAAGCCTCTTCCTTCCGGATGCTTCTCAGGCTCATAAGCCGGAGTTTCTCCAAATTCGGCAGGTACAGGAATTTTGTAGATAGGTTTTTCAAGGAACTTTTCAATACGCGAAAACTGTGCTTGTTCGTGTTCAGCAACGAATGTGATGGCTAAACCTTCGCCATTGGTGCCACGGGCCGTACGTCCGATACGGTGTACATAATCTTCGGGATCGTGCGGAATATCAAAATTGATCACCAGCTTGATGTCGTCAATATCGATCCCCCTGGCAACAATATCAGTAGCCACAAGTATGTCTATTCTTCCGTTCTTGAAATCTTTCATTACCTCTTCCCGTTTGGCCTGTTCGAGGTCCGAATGCATGGCAGCCACATTAAACTTCATCCGTTTGATGGCAAAGGCAAGTTCTTTAACCTTTAACTTGGACGAAGAGAATATAATTACCCGCTGCGGTCTGCTTTTAGCAAACAAATCTTCCAGAATACGTAATTTCTGTATATCATAACAGATAAAGGCAGATTGCAGGATAGTTTCGGGAGGGCGCGAGATAGCAATTTTAATTTCTTCGGGATCCTTTAGGATAGTCTTCGCCAAGGTTCTGATTTTGGGAGGCATAGTGGCCGAAAACATGATAGTCTGACAGGTAGGAGGGAGCAACTTATGTATTGACATAATGTCGTCAAAAAATCCCATATCCAACATTCTGTCGGCTTCATCCAGGATAAAGAAAGACACTTTAGATAAATCTACTCCACCAAGCTTTATGTGCGAGATAAGCCGTCCGGGTGTAGCGATAACAATATCGGCACCCATTTTAAGTCCCCTGCTTTGTTGTTCCCAGGCCACACCGTCGGTGCCTCCGTAAATGGCAACGGCCGAAACCGGTATAAAGTAGGTAAAACCTTCGATTTGCTGATCGATCTGCTGTGCAAGTTCACGGGTTGGGGCCATGATTATAGCATTCACTGCATTTGAAGGATGTGTTCCTTTGCTCAACTCATTGATAACAGGGAGCACATAAGCTGCAGTTTTTCCTGTTCCTGTCTGCGCACAGGCAATAATATCTTTTCCCTCCAATATAACCGGTATGGTTAACTCCTGCACAGGGGTTGTTTCCTGAAAGTTCATGGCATCCAGGCCATCCAGGACTGCATCTTCCAGATCTAGTTCATCAAATCTCATCTTATAACTTTATTTACACGGTAAAGATAGGTATTTTTTAGCAATATTCAGCTTGCTGAAGTAGTTTGATGCTTATTCATTCCATATTATGGAACTATTTATCGCTATAATACCTTTTGAATATATTTTCGTAACGTCCCGACTGTTTAATCTGATTAAACCAACTATTGATACTGTCCAAAAGTACGGGCGAATTTTTTCTTACGGCCCACGATTGCAACTGTGTAAAACTAATGTCGGTATCAATGTCAATAACTCCCGGAAACTGAGTCGCCGATTTTTTAGCAAGTTGCAGATCGCACACTGCAAAGTCGATATCCCCTTTTGCAACCATAATTATCAGCTGTTCGGTAGAGTACAGTTCGTCTTCTGATACATAAATCGTATCTCCAATCTCGTGCGAAAGATTTTCGATACGAAGCTTGGCTGGGGAGTCTTTAGGAACATATAAACGCCTCTGCGCAAGATCAAGCTGATTACGGATTGGCTTTATTCCCTGGTTTGCCTCCTCGGTTCGTTGGACCAGCACCTGTTTATTCAGAACAATGGGGTCGGTAAAAAGATAATTTTCCTTCATGTTACTGCTAACAGGTATATTGCGGGCAATAATGTCGTATTTACCCGTAGATAAACCTTCGAAGCTGGTGGATAGATTCATATCAAGATGAATCTCTACCTCGAGACCCGAAATTTCAGAAATAACCTGACTTAGTTCGTATTGAAATCCCTCAATGGTATCTCCCTTTATGTAATATCCGGAACTATTGTACTCTGTAACAATACGCAATACCCCCTCTTTCTTTATCTCTTCATAGTCACGATGCAGGGGTTTCCTTGTTATATAAGGATAAAGAAGCCACATGGTTGCCAAAGACACTATAAGCAATAGGCCGTACAAACTATATAGCTTTTTAAACTTCATAGGCTGTTAATCATTAAAAGTAACCGAAATACCCATCTTCATACTCATTGGATTGAGCGGGTAGTGGGGGAGCGAAAAATATTCAGGATCAACAAATTTGGAGCCTACATTGTAGAACATCACAAAGAATCGGGCTTGTTTAAGATGTAGGTTCGCATATGCGTTGATCAACGGATAGTTACCCACTTCTACTTCATCCTGAAGCTGGAACTGTTGGGTTGCCGGCTGATAGTAGGGAGCATAATAGGATGTGTGATAATGTACATCCGCTCCCAATTGCAGAGTAAGGACCTTTGCCAGTTTTACACCCAGATACATGTTGCTATACAGGCTAAGCTGGGGCAATGGTAAAATTTTTTTTTCGCTGCTTAATTGATATACGGCTTCGTTTTCCCAATTAAAAGCACCGAAACGAAAATCTTGTTTAAGACGGGCGGTTATAACCTGAAGATTGCTCTCAAACTGATCCGGAATACCTTGCGTATTGAAATATACGTAATTCTGAATACTTTCTACGCCTGCAGACAGATTTGTACGGGTAGATTCAAGATTCACTTCTGCGCCGGCATATACCCGTTGTATATTCTTCAGTTTATAGTCCCACCAAAAGTATTTACTATGGTAATGACGCTGATAAAATGCCGGAGTGAGGTTTTTGATATATCCCACAGCCTTTATGGACGCCTCTTTGCGGAAAAGAGGGAAGCTGGATTTAAGTTCTCCGGTTAAACGGAATTCTCCGGCATCGGGTCCTACAATTCCTAATTCTCCCCGAGCCACGTATGTTAGTATACTACCTTGTCTTTTTGAAAGTTCTCCACCTACAAACGTAGATACTTCGTCGTAAATATATTTGTTGCGCGGAATAGAATCCATCAATCGATAACGACTTTTGTCTATATTGATAAATGCAGTCAGTCCGAATTTAGCCCAATCCTGAAATCCTTCCCGTAAAGAAAGGGCAAAAGTATTTTTTATTGACCAATAAGAGGTGGTGTCGTTTACAGATCCTTCAATGTAGTTGTTTACATAGCTGGAATCTACACCAGCAGCATCGTGGGTTATAAAACGGCGCCTGTTGTCTTTATATTCCAACGTGTGAATGATGCTGGATACAGGAAGAAACTCTTCTTTAGGATCACCATCCTCGTCGGTTCCCTCTGTGGTACGCATAAATCCCAGGTTGTACCGGTGAGATACAAAAAACTGTTTGCCACGTACACGATTCCATGTGTTTGAATAGCGAACAGGAATATTTTTTGTGTCGGTTACCCTTCTTCCGTCTGTATAATCGTCCGGATTAGTTATGTAGCGGTCGTTCGTAATACCTCCGTTTTCAAAATTAACAAAATTGGAATTAGCCAGATATGCATACATTTGATAGCGATCTGAAATATAATTCCCGAACAAACGATAGCTTAATAATTTAGTACCGTTGGAGTTGTAATAACCACGTCCGTAGATATAGTCCAGATCGGCCCCCACATTCACTTTTTTTCCAAAATTGCTTGTAAGCGTGCCTTTTAACTGCTCTTCCTTTTGAGTACTTCCACCCATTGTGGTGTAAATCAGATTGGAATAGGGTATTTTGGTGTCGAAAAAATTAGCATTTGTGGGGGTCGTCAGGTAATAATCGTATGCGTCTGCAAAGATAAAATCCCGTTCTTCCTTACGCTCTGAGAATATTTTAGACTGAAGGGGCGACCCAAGATTGCCTAAATAGCCTATGGCAACCGATTTACCTTCTACAAGCGTGCTGTTGTAGTAATTCATGCGGTTGGTGTCCATCGGCGCAATATATGTGTCGCCTATCTTATCTGTAAGCCTGAAGGCTGTTATTCTTTTTGAATTCAATCTTGTGCTATCCGAAACGATGCTGTCAGCCGGCATGCTGGTTGGCGACGACAATCCGGAAAGAGAAAATCCTCCTCTTTTCCTTGATTCTCCCGACCGCTGGGCTTGTAAGGCTCCGCTGAACAAGACGGATAGCAGTACTATATGTATGAACTGTTTCATTGAGCGCAAAGATAAAACAAAAAAATGATATCACAGATTGTTAAGCGCGTTGAAATCTATGACGGGCTCCTTGCCGGAATTGATTCTTTCCAGTTTAGTTCCATAACTGGTCTTATCATTAAAGAAACCACAGTTCTTTAGGAAAAATGCATTATTTTCGGTTACACCTCCGGCATAATCAAGCCTTGCTTTGGCATTGGCTGTTGCATCGTGGGTAAAAGTTGCTTTTGTTACCGGTCGCCAGATTCCATCTGTGCCGAGACAATACTGATTGGTAAAACATACTTTTCGGCTTAGATATCCCTGTGATGGAATGAAATTCTCCAGGAACGAATGTGCACGGGTGTAATAGGTGTTAGTTTTAGGACGGGAGAAACTGGCAATCAACCTCCATTCTTTTTGGTCGGTTGCATAAAAATAGGCTGTGTAAATGGTATTTCCTGCTCCATCGGGTTTAATATGAGTAAGGAATTTGTAAGTAACACCCGACTTCCAGTTATAACGTAAAAAACTCTGTCCGCCTGATCCTTCGTTTCCAAACTCGCCGATATGAACGTCCTTTCCTTTACGTAATACCTTGATCTTGTCTTCATCCGGAATTAATTTCGGATCCTGGGTATCAAAAGGACTCCATACCGAAAATAAAACCCTGCGTTCGCTTTCCGAATTGCATTGCATACCAAAGTAGCCTTCTCCAAAGCCATTAGCCATATAGTAACTGCCTATAACATCTTCGTTTACGGGCACGGTAACCTCGTTGTAAAACCATTCGGTTGTCTGTTCGGGCATTGTGTAACTGAGATGAACCGAGGGGCCTCTACTTCCCCAATAGGGCGAGAAATAGCCAACATAGTTTACGTTTCCTTCAATGCCTTCAAGTATAAAAGATTCTATCCGGGCAAATTCTTTCCCTTTTTTCTTTGTTCCTTTTAGTTTGATTGCATGATATCCGGAGGTGGATAGTTTTATTTTTCCTACCGCAACTTTATCCAGGCTTTGCCCATCCATAAGCCGAACCGTAAACTTCTGTTTTCCCACCAGCACTTCAAGCGATGCATTGCCCTCTTGTTTAGTACCTTGTATATACAACATACATGTTTGAGGCTTATCCGAATAAATGTAAGTTGAGATAACATCGGACTGATTCGTCCAGTCTGTGAGACCTTTTTCAGAAATTTCGGCAACAGGCTTAGCGGAAGTAATGTAAGCATTGCCATGTAATTTAACAGAGAAGGCTTCTTTATTTACCGAATAGGATTGTCCCATTACAGGTGTAAAAAACAGGCCAAGAAGTAACCCATAGAAAACTTTTTTCATAATCTTCATAATAATTTGTTTGATTTAGTAATAAATTGGCGTAAATACATTTGTATGTATTAATTGCAAATGTACTTAATTATTGGGTTTATTAAATAATAGATGAGATATAAATTAAAAACTGTGGTATAAAATTAACCGGACTGGGCAGAATAATAAGAAAAGCCGGAAGAAATGTTCCTTCCGGCTTTGTATAGAGAATTGTATAACTTACAATCTGGCTTATGCCTGACGAATGATTTCCATTCCTTTCTTAATGGCTTCTTCATTCATTGGAATAAGTTTGTGATGTCTTTCAGGAAGAGACTTCTTTAATCCGAGTAATACATTTTCCAGTTTTACCATCGGACATACCTTCAGAAGACCTCCAAGAATGAGCATATTGAATGCTTTTTCGTTACCCATCTCGGTTGCTGCATCCATAGCATCTACTCTGTAAATGCTGATATCTTCTCTTTTAATCACATTGTGAATGCCATAACCATCATAAATAAGTATTCCTCCGGGTTTAACCTTACTTTCAAACTTATCCATCGAAGGCTGATTAAGAATAATAGCGATGTCGAATTCATTTAGAATAGGGGAGCTAACAGGATCGTCACTCAGAATTACGGTTACATTTGCAGTTCCTCCACGCTGTTCAGGGCCGTAAGATGGCATCCAGCTCACTTCTTTTCCTTCCATTAGTCCGGAATATGCAAGAATCTTTCCCATGGAAAGAACTCCTTGTCCTCCAAATCCGGCAATAATAATTTCGTGTTTCATGTAGCTATTTTATATTACTTAATCAATATTCTTTAAGTCTCCCAACGGATAGGCAGGGAACATATTCTTTTCCATCCATTTGTTCGCATCATCAGGAGTCATTTTCCAACCGGCATTGCACGTAGAAACAAACTCGACAATAGAAGTCCCTTTATTAGCCATAGCATTTTCGAAGGCCTTGCGAAGCATTTTCTTTGCTTTTTTAACAGCCCCGGGCGTATGTACGCTTTGTCGGGTAACCAGACAAGTTCCATCCAGCTGCGCCAAAAGATTTGATATTTTAAGCGGATATCCGTTCAACGAAATATCGCGGCCGTTAGGTGTCGTAGAGGTTGCCATACCTTCAAGAGTTGTAGGGGCCATCTGTCCGCCTGTCATCCCGTAAATACCGTTATTGATAAACACAATAACTATATTCTCGCCTCTGTTAGCTGCATGGATTGTTTCTGCAGTACCGATAGCAGCCAAATCGCCATCTCCCTGATACGTAAATACCATCTTATCGGGATTAAGTCTTTTAATTGCCGAAGCAATGGCCGGTGCACGACCATGTGCTGCTTCCTGCCAGTCAATATCCAGATAATTGTAGGCAAATACACCACATCCAACAGGAGCTATACCAATGGTTTTCTCTTCGAGACCCATTTCGTCTATAACTTCACCAATCAGCTTGTGGATAACACCGTGACTACATCCCGGACAGTAGTGCATGGCATTTTCATTCATTAATTTGGGTTTAGCATAAACCAAATTAGCCGGGTTGATAATATCTTTTAGTTCCATAATTGATCCTTTTTAATGTACAAAACGCATAAAATACTGCACTAAGCGTAAACATATCGCAGCTCCGCCACAATACAAGAATACGGTTCTATCATCTACTGCAAAGTAACATACTACAGCTGCAATAGCTAGTACCATAAAAATAATGGTAAGTATTTTGTCAAGTTTGTTGTCGCGCATAATCGGTTCAGAATAATTTTTCTTTTAACGCATGTAATATCTCATCCGGAGTAAATACAATACCTCCAAGACGACCAAAGTGTTCGACCTTCACTTTGCCATTTACGGCCAAGCGTACATCTTCTACCATCTGACCGGCGTTTAGTTCAACCACCAGCATTCCTTTTACCTTTTCAGCATATTCTTTCAATATGTTTGTAGGGAAAGGCCATAGTGTAATAGGACGAAGTAATCCAAGTTTAATTCCTTGTTCCCTTGCCAATTCAACAACTTTCTGACAAATTCTTGCTGAAGATCCGAAAGCTACTAACAGATACTCTGCGTCATCACACATTATTTCCTGAAAACGAACCTCGTTTTCTTCAATTTTCTTGTATTTTGCTTGAAAACGAAGGTTGTTTTCTTCCATAACTGCGGCATCGAGTTCCAGGGAAGTGATAACATTGCGTTTACGACCTCCAACTTTTCCAAGAGTTGCCCAAGGGCATTCTTTGCGGATTTCGTCGTCTGTACGGCGGGGAGTGAATGGAGGAAGTACGACTTTTTCCATCATCTGACCAATAATACCATCGGCAAGAATCATAGCCGGATTATTATATTTGAACGCAAGGTCGAAACCTAAGCCAACAAAATCGGCCATTTCCTGAACCGAAGAAGGTGCCAGGGTTATTAAGCGGTAATCGCCATGTCCGCCGCCTTTCACTGTTTGGAAATAGTCGGCCTGACTAGGTTGGATTGTTCCTAAACCAGGACCTCCACGCATAACATTCACGATAAGGCAAGGTAACTCGGCCCCTGCAATATAAGATATACCTTCTTGTTTTAAACTAATACCGGGGCTTGACGAGGATGTCATGGCTTTTTTGCCACATCCTGCACCTCCATATACCATATTAATAGCCGCAACTTCACTTTCAGCCTGTAAAACTACCATTCCTGTAGTTTCCCATGGCGCTTCGGCTGTCAAGGTTTCCAATATTTCCGATTGGGGTGTGATGGGATATCCAAAATAGCCGTCTACTCCATTACGTATTGCTGCATGAGCGATAGCTTCGTTTCCCTTCATCAATTTTACTTCTTCTGCCATATCTGTTTCAGATTGATTTCATTTATAATTTAACTCTGTATACGGTCAGACAACCGTCCGGACAAACCACCCCACAACTTGCACAACCAATGCAGTCGTCGGGAGATTTCATATACACATAATGATATCCTTTGTTGTTTACTTCGCGCGGATGCAACTCTAATACATCACAAGGACACGCAACTACACACAGATTGCATCCCTTGCATCGTTCTGTATTAACAACAACCGCTCCCTTTACCTTTGCCATATTATCACTTTTTTAAAACAATAATCTACTATGTTAAACACATTCGAGTGGGTCAAAGTTAATTATTTCTTTTAAAAACAGACCTTTATTTTCTTTCTTTTCCCAATATCACATATTTTAAATATGGAATGATTAATCAAATAAACAGTTATGAATCTGTTTGTTAACCTCCTAAACAGGATATAAAAAAAGTCCTGATCAGTGTTTTGATCAGGACTTTTTTAGATTCTATTTCGATGAAATTACTTCTTTTGAGAGATTTTTTCCAATACATAAACAAGTATAAAGCCGAAAAGCATCAGTCCAATACCTTCCCATAAAAGGGTGTTCGGCAGAATATTTTCTTCAACCAATGGTTTGATGTGGCCGTGACTATCTACATAGGTTTCGACTGTTTCTTTCCATGGCCACACTTTGTTTAATGAGCCAAGCATAAAACCTGCTAATGTAGCTATTGTCGTATTATGGAATCTTCTCAATAAAAATGAGAGTACATTTGAAAAGCTTGTAATACCGATAAATGCACCGCAAATAAATACTAACATTACAACGATGTCGAGAGATTTGACAGCACTCATGATATAAAAATACTTGCCCAGCAGAACCAGAATAAAGCTTCCTGAGATTCCGGGCAATATCATGGCGCAGATAGCAATTGCCCCACATAAAAATATAAAGAACAGATTGTTAGGTGTTTCGGTAGGGGTAGCAACTGTAATAAAGTAGGCACCCACTGTTCCGATAACAAAGAACAAGTAAGTCTTCCAATCCCATTGCGTAATGGTCTTTGCCACAAAATAAGTGGAACTTAACACAAGTCCAAAGAAAAATGCCCAAACTAACACGGGTTCATTTTCAAGTAAATATGTGATAAGTTTTGCCAATGAAAAGATACTTATCGCGATTCCACTAACCAACGCAAGTAGAAAATTCGCATTTATCGCTTTCCAGAATTCGGCTATCCGTAATGAAAACAGTAATTTTAAGTTTGTAGGATTTATACTTTTAATAGAGTTGATAAGCTCTTCATAGATTCCTACTATAAATGCTACTGTTCCTCCGGATACACCGGGAACTACATCGGCTGCTCCCATGGCTATGCCTTTGAGCATCAACATTCCATAATCTTTGATTCCTCTTTTCATAGATTAATTGTAGTTGTTTATATTCTTTATTAATATACTGCTAAGATCTTTGCTCCTTGGCATAATTTTATCATGCACCGGATTAAAATGTATATGATTTATCTTTGAAAGTACTGTCAATCTATCTTTCGGCAACAAAGAGATCTGATTTAAGAATTGATCTTTATTACCTGTTTCAAGATAACATAAAGTTAATAAGGGATGAAGCAGGTAATAATCCGAATTTTCTTCTTCCAGTTCTTCCAGATATTGCAAGGCAGAACGAACCTCACCGGCTGCAAAATGAAAAAAGCCTTTTTTAAACAGCATATCCTGAAATAAATTCATATTACCTCCAAATTCTATTTTGAGTTTTAGAATTTCTTCGGAATAATCGGTGCTATCCTCAAGATCCATTAAACTACTTACCATCATTTGAAGAAATAGGTGCATTTTATGCTGTGATCCAGTGGATGCCAGAGTTTTTAGCGCATCAATCATTTCTTCTTCTTGTGATGTGACCATACAAGTATTAAGATAGCAGCCAAGTACTGATCTCGGACAGTTTCCCTTGTACACTTCAATCAGAAATCTTGATAAAAGTTTTGCTTTTTCGTTCTGTCCCAAATAACTATAACACTGCACAATTGCTTGTTGAACAAGACTGGTGGGCTTTTCTTTATTTACTTCGAGGTTGATTTCCAGAGCCTCCTTGTAATTCTTGATACCGGCAAGGCAAAAACCTTTAAGCATTTTGGATTCCAGACAATCTTTGCACGTGAGTGCAAAATCTAAGGCCTCGATTGCTTTGTTGAACTCTTCTATTCGAGCATAAGACGCGCCAAGCATATACCAGACATCGTAAGAATAGGGCATTTTGTCTGTAAGCTTAGTCGCCAGCTTTATTACTTCTTTATTTTTTTCGTAATCGAAATAAATATATAAAAGAGCTAATTGAATATCATTGTTTTCCGGGAATAACTTAATTGCTTTTTTTGCAAAAGTAATTCCTACAGTATAGAATTCATGATCGGCAAGGATATTTATAAACGATTCGTATACTTCTTCTAAGTATTCGTTTTTTTCTGCCTCCAAATTATCAAGATATGTGACCGCTTTGTGGTATTCCTCTAACATACAGAAACATTCCAAACGTGCCACATGAAGATCCGGATCATCAACGTGCTTTAACTCCTCGGCATACGATAATGCCGTTTCGTAATTTTCATTAATACACTCTTTTTCAATTCGTTTAATGAGTAGAGATTGGTTAAAAGGATACAGTCTTAGTCCCAAGTCCAAAATTGGAATTAAGTATTCTTTTGCTTCTTCATCACTAATACCATTCAAAAGATCCTCTATTTCTTCAGAATCGAAATAGGGATCTTTTCCTTCCGCCAAACCTGTTTTGAATTTCTCTAACAGTTGCGAAATGTTTTTTTTCATCATTAATTCTATCTAGTTATTTATCTTTCACTTTACTCCATGTATCTTTAAGTGATACTGTTCTGTTAAAAACAATCTTTTCACTATTGCTATCCGGATCTACATTAAAATAGCCCAGGCGCTGAAACTGGAAGTTATCATAAGGTTTTGCATGCTGTAACTCTGCTTCAACCCGGCAATTTGTCAAAACCTTTAGCGAGTCCGGATTAAGAAGTTCAAGGAAGTCTTTTTCTTTATCTTCCGATGGATTCTCAACAGTAAATAATCGGTCATAAAGACGAACTTCTGCAGGTAAACTATGTTCGGCAGATACCCAATGCAAAGTTCCTTTAACTTTACGATTGCTTTCGGGCATTCCGCTTTTAGTCAACTCATCATACTCGGCATATATCTCTTCAATTTCTCCTGCCTCGTTTTTCTTACATCCGGTACATTTTACAATATAAGCATTCTTCAATCGAACTTCTTGACCGGGAGTCATACGGAAAAATTTCTTAGGAGCATCTTCCATAAAGTCTTCTCTTTCAATAAATAATTCGCGTGAGAAGGCTATTTCATGGCTTCCCTGAGTCAGATCTTCCGGATTGTTAATTGCTTCCATCATTTCAACCTTCCCTTCCGGGTAGTTTGTAATGATTAATTTTACAGGATCCAATATTGCCGAAACTCTTGGAGCAGTAGCATTCAGATCTTCTCTGACTGCATGTTCCAATAGTGCTACATCGATAATACCATCGTATTTTGTATAGCCGATCTTATTGATAAAGCTACGGATAGAAGAGGGGGTGAATCCTCTGCGTCTAAAACCGCATATGGTAGGCATTCGTGGATCATCCCATCCATTTACACGTCCTTCTTTAACCAATTGCAGCAACTTACGTTTACTCATTACTGTATAGGTAAGATTCAGTCGGTTAAATTCGATCTGACGTGGACGGTAATCGTCGTCTTTCTTAAGCAAATCAATAAAATAATCATATAAAGGACGGTGAACCTCAAATTCTAATGTACACAATGAATGAGTCACTCCTTCAAAATAATCACTTTCACCATGTGCAAAATCATACATAGGATAAGCTTTCCACGCTGTGCCGGTACGATGGTGCGGGTGTTTTATGATACGATATATGATAGGATCGCGGAAGTGCATATTGCTTGAAGCCATATCGATTTTGGCACGTAATACCATGCTGCCTTCTTCAAAGTCACCTTGATTCATACGATTAAACAAATCAAGACTTTCTTCTACCGGGCGATCGCGAAAAGGACTGTTTGTTCCCGGTTGGGTAGGAGTTCCTTTCTGTTGAGCGATAATTTCTGCACTTTGTTCGTCCACATAGGCTTTGCCTTCCTTAATGAGACGAACTGCAAAATCCCATAATTGAGGAAAATAATCTGAAGCGTAATATACATTTTCCCAATGAAAGCCAAGCCATTTGATGTCTTCCATGATTGAGTCTACATACTCAACATCCTCCTTTACCGGATTGGTATCGTCAAAACGCAGGTTACAAATCCCGTTATAACGTTCGGCAATTCCAAAGTCCAGACAAATCGCTTTGGCATGACCGATATGCAGGTAACCGTTGGGCTCCGGCGGAAAACGGGTTTGAATTCTTTTGCCGTTCTTTCCAGCAGCCAAATCACTCTCTACGAAAGCCTCTATAAAGTTAAGACTCTTTTTTCCTTCTTCCTCTTTAATATTGATCTCGCTCATATGTTACAAAGTATAATACGATGTTATTTTAATTTTTAAACGACAAAGATAGGGCTTTCTTCGCAGTATTAACTAATTTTGCGGGCAAAAAGAATATATGGACGCCGAGATAAAATCAAAGTTGATCAATCGTGTGAAAGAAAATCCTTATTTAAATCATCTGGGTATAGAATTTACAAGCATTGAAGAAGGTAAGGTTGAAGCTAAAATGCCATTAGCAGCAGAACATAAACAATATAGTGGAGTGATACACGGTGGGGTAGTGGCTGCACTGGCCGATACTATAGCCGGTTTTGCAGCTTATACAGTAACTCCGGTAAATTTGGATGTATTAACGGCAGAGCTTAAAGTTTCCTTTCTAAGGGGGGCATGGGGAAATGAACTTATTGCCAAAGGAATCTTAATTAAAGCTGGTAGAAGAGTTCATTTCAGTGAATGTGAAATATATTGTGATGATGTAATGGTTGCCAAGGCTTCGGGTACATTTTGCATTGTAAACGAATACATCAAACCTGATTAATTTTAGAAAATAAATCTCAGATTTGATGTATTGTATGTTAAGTAATAATGGGTAAAAAGACTTTCCTCTATTCGGTAATCTTTTTACCTATTATTTTGTAACCCTCGGCATTTGGATGTAAGCCGTCTCCAAAGAGTGACTCATTAATTTGTCCATTGGAAAGAAGCAGGTCTTTGTTCACATTTTTATATATAAAACCCTGTTTCTTTGCTAATTTACTAATCTCTTTGTTTATTGACACAACTCTTTTTTCCATACCTCTTCGAGGTAAAATACCTAGTACTGTAACTGTTGCTTCGGGTTGACGCTGACGGATTGCCTTGTAAAGAAAGTCCAATCCTGCCAAAATCTCTTTATCACTGTTCACTCCAAAATTATTCGTTCCGATTTTAATAAGAATTCGGTCGGCCTTATATCCATCAAGCTCACCATGGTATACACGCCATAATACATTTTCAATCCGATCCCATCCATAGCCAAAGTTACGGAAGCCAAGTGGCTCCATATATGCTTCCCAACTATCTTTTCCCGTTGAACGCGGACCTTTGGGCTCTCCTCCCCAAAAATGCATGATTGAATTGCCAAATACAACTGCTTTCGGAGGATTTGCTTTATTCATTTGAAGGATTTCGCGGTGACGTTTGAGCCATTCATAGTTTCCTGGTTCTCTACGTTGAGTAACCGGGCAGGTCGTTGTGAGGTTTCCTTTGGACATTTTTAAAATTTCACGTATTTTTTTATTATACGCATCAGCATAAAATTGCATTCCTAAATCTGAAGGATGTACATAATCAACCCAACTGTCCATCGAAAAATTCAATTCATCGTTAGAAAGATACCACAAATCTTTAACACCATCTGCTAATAAGCGTTCGTAGGCTTTTCGAGAAGCTTTATTCGGAATTGTATAATCTCTCAGACGGGTTGTATCTAAGCCTGCATTGCTATATCCGGCGTGTTCGGTCAACAAAATAGGAGTGTTGTGCTTAGATCGGATTTGCTTTACGGCATCTACAACCTTTTTAAAAACATCCTCTTCTTTATATCCGGGAAGATTAGGTAAACAATCTAGAATATATAGTTGTGCATCCAGTTCATTAATATAGTTTATCACCTCCTTTTCTAATTTGCCATTTCCCGAAAATCCAAGGTTAATCACAGGTAAATCCAACGAACGTGATACTATATTTGTCCACGCCATGCCAGGACGGGTTGCGCAAGCTCCCTGAGTTATGGAGGTGCCATAGGCCACTATGGGTAATTCTTCTCGTAAAGGAATGAATTCTAAAGCTGCATTTTCCGGAATTCCAATCTCTAACCACTTAACAGATGTATAAGTTGGTAAATAAAGGCGATATTCGAAACCCAAGTTATGATATTTGTCTTTTGCATCAATTTTGTAATTGAAAGAGATTGTATCTCCCCACTTATAGCTGCCGTAAGCTAACTTCAGATTTCCATCACTGTCTATCGCATAAAGATCGATTCCTGAAACACCTGTATTAGGCATGTGAGGCATAGAATAAGATCCTTCCACCTTGTAGCGAATGGTAATATTATTTGCATTTGAATAGAAGTGAATGGCAAGACCTGCCGAATTGCGTGATAAATTCCATAGAGGTTCCCTCACTTCGTTTTTTGCTCTTTGGGGTAGCCTGGCATAGGAATTACCAATTTCTTTTGTCCATCCTTGATTCTGAATAACCGGATAATCCGTATTCATCGGATTGAACCATTTTTGTTGTGCATTTGCCGGTAATAGAAACAGACAAAGCATAAATAAACTTGTAATCTTTAAATTTAACATAGTATTTAATTGAAATTTGATACAAAACTGACAAAGATAATACATTTTTAAAAACTAAAAATTTGTAAAAGCTCTTATCTTTGCGGGATCAATTATAAAATAAAAAAACCATGAATTGTAAACTTGTATGTCTAACCTTATTTCTAGCTTCTGGCCTGCAGGCTATGGCTCAAAAAAGTTATCAGTTAGATTCTCCCGACGGTAAATTAAAAACCGTAGTTAATGTAGATAAAACTATCTCATTTTCAGTTTCGCATGAAGAAACAGAGGTGCTGGCTCCATCTTCAATATCAATGTCTTTTGAAGGAGATGAGATACTTGGCTTACATGCTAAAGTTGCTAAAGTAACTAGAAGCGCTGTCAATAAGGTTATCCCCTCTCCATTTTATAAAAAGGCGGAGGTTACCGATTCCTACAACGGAATGAGCTTGAATTTTAAAGGTAATTGGTCTATTGAATTCAGAGCTTATAATGATGGATTGGCTTATCGTTTTGTAACTAGAAAGAAAGGTGATATAGTTGTTAAATCTGAAGAGGCATCCTATAACTTCAGTAAGAATTATGAGACTTTTGCCCCATATGTTAATAGTAAAGCTCCTACTTTCGAGCAGCAGTTTTTTAATTCTTTCGAACAACCTTATGTAAATGAGCCTATTACGAAATTAAACTCGGGTAGACTTATGATTTTACCATTTCTGGTTACACTCGATAATGGTAAAAAGTTATGTATTACCGAGGCAGATCTGGAAGATTTTCCAGGCATGTTCCTAAATAATTCTACAGAAAAACCATCATTGAAGGCGGTTCATGCTCCTTATCCTAAAACAGTTGAACAGGGTGGTCATAACCGCTTGCAAATGTTAGTTAAACAACGTGAAGACTTTATAGCTAAGACTACTGGTACAAGAACTTTCCCTTGGCGTGCATTTATTGTTTCTGAATCGGATAAACAGCTGACTGATAATGATATGGTGTTTCGACTTGCTTCTCCCAATCGTGCAGGAGATGTGTCATGGGTTAAACCGGGAAAAGTTGCCTGGGATTGGTGGAATGATTGGAATATTTATGGTGTAGACTTTAAGGCAGGCATAAATAATGAAACTTACAAATACTACATTGATTTTGCATCAGCCCACGGTATTGGTTATGTTATTCTGGATGAAGGGTGGTCTGTTAATTTAAAAGCAGATCTGATGCAGGTTATTCCTGAGATTGACCTTAAAGGTCTTGTTGAGTACGGAAAATCGAAGAATGTGGATATAATTCTTTGGGCCGGTTACTGGGCATTCCACCGTGATATGGAAAAAGTGGTTAAGCATTATGCCGAAATGGGAGTAAAAGGCTTTAAAGTAGATTTTATGGATCGTGACGACCAGCAGATGGTAAATTTTTTATACGAAGCTGCCCGGATTTGTGCAAAATATAAAATGATGGTGGATTTTCATGGAGTGTTTAAGCCAACAGGTTTAAATAGAACGTATCCGAACGTAATCAATTACGAAGGAGTAAACGGTCTGGAGCAATTAAAATGGTCGCCGGAATCTTATGATATGGTTACTTACGATGTTACTATTCCATTCATTCGTATGATTGCTGGTCCAATGGATTACACGCAAGGGGCGATGCGAAATGCTGCAAGAGGTAGCTATCGACCTATTAATTCGGAGCCGATGAGCCAGGGAACCCGCTGCCGGCAGCTGGCGACCTATGTTATTTTTGAATCACCGTTTAACATGTTATGCGACAATCCTTCTAATTATATGCGCGAAGAAGAGTGTACGGAATTCATCGCTTCAGTCCCAACTGTTTGGGATCAAACCATGTCTCTGGATGGTAAAGTCTCAGAATATGTTGCTATTGCAAGAAGAAATGGAGCCGATTGGTATATTGGGGCACTCACAAACTGGGATTCGCGAGAATTAGAGTTGGATCTTTCTTTTTTGGGAGAAGGAACGTTTAAGGCGGAAATTTTTAAAGACGGGGTTAATGCCGACAGAGCTGGCAGGGACTACAAAAAAGAAATCATTACGATTCCAGCCAATAAAAAGTTGCAAATCAAAATGGCTCCGGGTGGAGGTTTTGCTGCGCGTATTTTTAAGTAATTTCTTGTTTTGATTTATATTGGAGGGGCAGTACTTTTTCGGAAGTGTTGCCTCTCTGTTTTTTTTGTATCTTTGCCATGCATTACGACCTGATTTCTGTTACATTGTATGGTAATAGAAATTAGGGGCAGTTTATCATAAAGAAATATTGAAGAAAGATGAAAGGAGAGAATGTAGATATACTATTTCCGGCCGAGTGGGTACCGCAAAGTGCAGTACAACTTACATGGCCACATGAGGATACCGATTGGGCTCCTATATTGGAAGAAGTTGTTCCTTGTTTTGTTTCCATTGCGCACGAAATTATTAAACGGGAGAAGCTTCTTATCGTATGTGCTGATCAGGAGATTGTAAAACAGCAGTTGGGAGATGTAGATTATAGCAAGGTGATTTTCCGTGAAATGGACACAAACGACACCTGGGCCAGAGATCATGGTGGTATTTCTGTTTTTATCGATGGCACTCCGGCGGTTTACGACTTTGTTTTTAACGGCTGGGGGATGAAGTTTGCTGCAGATAAAGATAATCTGATTACTCGAAGGTTGTTTATGTCGGATACATTTGCCGACGAAGTTTTACCTCTAAATATGCAACCATTCGTACTGGAAGGAGGTAGCCTCGAATCTGATGGAAAGGGAACATTACTAACAACGGCAGAATGTTTATTGTCTCTCAATCGTAATGAGTATTTATGCAGGGAAGAGATCGAAAATCAACTTAAAGATATATTTGGGTTCAAGCAGGTTTTGTGGCTCGAAAGTGGATATTTAGCCGGAGATGATACGGATAGTCATGTTGATACATTGGCTCGTCTTTGTAACGAGGATACAATTGCCTATGTAAAATGTGATGATGAAGCTGATGAACATTTTACAGAGCTTAAAGAGATGGAAGAGCAGCTTAAGGAGTTTCGTACGCTAGATAATAAACCATATAAACTTATTGATTTGCCAATGGCCGATAAAGTGGAATGGAATGGTGAGCGTTTGCCTGCAACATATGCTAATTTCCTTATTATCAATGGAGCTGTATTATTGCCAACTTATAATTCTCCTAAAGATAATGAGGCCATAAGTCAGTTGAGAAAGGCTTTCCCAGACCGTGAAATTGTAGGAATTAATTGTTTACCATTGATAAAACAACACGGATCTCTTCATTGTGTTACGATGCAATATCCAGAGGGTTTTATAAAAGAATAGAAGTATGAAATTGAAAGTAGGTTTAATTCAACAAAAAAATACAGGTAATATAGCTGATAATATCGAAAGATTGAAAGCTGGTATCTGCAGTTGTGCAAAAGATGGTGCCGAACTAATCGTTTTGCAGGAGTTACATAATGGACTCTATTTTTGTCAGACAGAAGATACTACTCTTTTTGACCTTGCAGAGTCTATTCCGGGACCTTCTACAGAAATATTTGGAGCTCTGGCAAAAGAATTAGGAGTCGTGATTGTACTCTCTTTGTTTGAAAAAAGAGCTCCTGGTTTATATCATAATACTGCAGTTGTTTTGGAACGCGACGGCAGCATTGCTGGTAAATACAGAAAAATGCATATTCCAGATGATCCTGCTTATTACGAGAAATTCTATTTTACACCAGGTGATTTAGGTTTCGAACCGATTGATACTTCTGTTGGACGTTTGGGCGTATTGGTTTGTTGGGATCAATGGTATCCGGAAGCTGCACGCCTCATGGCCATGCGTGGTGCAGAAATGCTTATTTATCCTACAGCAATTGGATGGGAGAGTAGCGATCCTTCTGATGAAAAAGACAGACAACTTGGTGCTTGGGTTATTTCTCAACGTGCTCATGCAGTTGCAAATGGAATACCAGTAATTTCGGTGAACAGAACCGGATATGAACCTGATCCTTCGGGGCAAACAAATGGTATCCAGTTTTGGGGAAATAGTTTTGTTGCTGGACCACAAGGGGAATTGCTTGTAAGTTTTCCGAACTTGGATGAAAAGATTCAGGTTGTGGAAATTGATAAAACAAGAAGTGAGAATGTACGCCGGTGGTGGCCATTTTTTAGAGATCGCCGCATAGATGCTTTTGGTGGATTAACAGAACGTTTCCTAAAATAAAATGAAACTTTTTACTAAACAAGAAGCGCTTGACCGTATGAACCTGCTAGGTAAATCGGGCAAGCCTTTTCTATTTATTATTGATTATGATCAGGCTGAAATCTTTATCGAAGAACCTCATCTTATCAACTCTAAAGAATGTTTATTCAATTTGAATGGCTTCACGAATGTTGATAATGCTTGTAATATAAATAGAGCAGGAGGGGAGCTGATGGGTAATTTTAATTCTGACCCGGAAAGGACAACAAAATTAGATAAAGATATAAAATGGGTTGTGAAGCCTGTGTCGTGGAAAAATTATAAACGATCATTTCAAACTGTTATCAAGAATATTAATGAAGGGAATTCGTATTTAACCAACCTTACTTGTGCTACTCTGGTTGAAACAAATCTTTCGTTGCAGGAGCTTTTTCTTCGATCGGATTCTCTGTATAAAATGTGGTTTAAAGATCGGTTTGTATTTTTTTCGCCAGAAATATTTGTTCGTATACAAAATGGCGATATTTATTCCTATCCCATGAAAGGAACAATTGATGCCTCATTACCGGATGCTGAGCATTGTATTCTGAATGATTTGAAAGAGTCTGCAGAGCATGCAACAATTGTTGATCTGATTAGAAATGATTTGAGTATTGTTGCAAAAGATGTTACAGTAAGTAAATATCGCTATTTGGATAGAATAATAACAAATAAAGGCTCTTTGCTTCAAGTAAGTTCCGAAATAAAAGGAAAACTCCCTGTTGATTATAGTGCCAAGTTGGGGGATATTCTTTTTGCCTTATTACCTGCCGGCTCAATTACAGGAGCACCTAAAAGGAAGACGCAGGCAATTATAAGTGAATCTGAAACACATAAAAGAGGATTTTATACAGGTATTGCTGGCTATTTTGATGGTGAAAGATTGGATAGTACTGTTATGATCCGTTTTATAGAACAGGCCGACGGAAAATTCTACTTCAAAAGTGGCGGAGGTATTACAGCAAAAAGTAATTTAGAGTCTGAGTACAACGAAATGATACAGAAAGTATATGTGCCACTATATTGAATCAATTTGTATAGAAAAAGGACAGATTCAGAACCTTTCCTTTCATAATAAGCGCTTTAATACTACTCGTAAAGAGTTATTTGGATCCTCCTCATTCGTCAATCTTGAAGATTTTATTAATGCTGAGACAAATTTTGAGCGAACAAAATGCAGAGTAATATATGATCAAGAGATAATCGAAGTTAGTTATCAACCTTATAAACTGCCGTCTATTAACTGTCTGAACCTTGTTTTTGATAACGAAATAAGTTATCAATATAAGAGCACTGATCGTAATCGGATTAATCAATTGTTTGATTTGCGTAATGATGCCGATGATATTCTAATTGTTAAGAATGGACTTGTTACAGACACAAGTTTCTGTAACATTGCATTGTGGAATGGGATGGAATGGGAGACACCTGCAAAACCACTTTTAAAAGGGACTCGTCGGGAACAATTGCTAGGCAATTTTACCATTAAAGAACGAAATATTTATTTGGAAGATATATATACGTATAATAGAATCAGACTATTTAATGCCATGATACAATTTGGAGAAATAGACCTAATGATAAATAAGTTTACATTAAAAAATACTATTCATAAAAATGCGTAGATATACTAAATAATAAAGAAAAGTCCGAAGATGTTGTTCCTCGGACTTTTTTACTTAAGTTGATCTAAACTTATTATTAATACTTCTGGTTTAGTCCCGAAAGGTTTAATAAAAGTATTAATAACAGGTTAGGAGCTAATAAGATTTAAATCTCGATTTATTTCTTTCCTTTAGTCTTATTTTCTGGCTTAACAGTCAATTGCATTCCAATTTGCTCCATAAATCCCAGGTTATCTTGCAGAATCCATGTTTCTTTAAGTTTTCCGTTGGAGAAAACCGTAATAAAAATGGCTGCTCTTGAAATTTGATTTGCTTTAGGTTTAATCCCCATATAATCATTTGCTTGAACACCAAACTGGGCTATTTTAACTGCCACAGTATCACCCTGTGCTACCATATTCTCAACACTATATTTCCAGTCTGGAAATACTGCTATATCTCTTTGTATATACTGAATTAAAGAGTCGATAGTGTAGGCGTTCGGCAAACGTGGACCAGTCATCTTATATTCAGGAGCATAAAAAGTTCTCATTTTTTCGAAGTCTCTGGCATTTATAGCTTCAAAAACCTGCCTAACTGTACTTTTGTTTTGACTTTCAAGTTCACAGCGTGCCTTAAGTTGATCGTATTCTTTTTTGTCATCCTTACTAATAATGCAATTTGTTAGACTAAACGCAATTATCAGTAGTAATAAAGCACTAATAAGTTTAAATTTAACCGTTTTCATATGCACCTCCTTATAATTAAATAACTATTTTAATCAAATTCATCTAGTACACTTGTTAGGATGGTCCTTGGCAAATCAACTCAATTATAAAACAAAAAATAAATTAATAAAGTTTGTTTTATTTTCTAGTTGCTTTAGAATAGTTTATTTGGCTAATTAGTATATCTACGTATTTTTAAGATAGGATACACGTTATCGTAAATAGTATTAAACATAATGGTGATTATAAAATATATTGGATACATAATTATAATAAGTAAATAATCATGTTTGATATGCTAATATGTAAAAGACTTTCGTTAAGCTAATAGCTTTATTTGGGATATATAACCTAATGAGCGAATTTGGTTAAATAATTCTGTATAAGAAGATTTTGCTTTGACATTCACTTTAAACGTAATTACTGCAATATTCTTATCGTAATTTTGTTCGTAGGAAAGGCTGACAATAAATATATTCCTATTTTCAATAATACTTCGTATAGTTCGAAGATCAGGTGTTGCCGTATTGCATGTTATTGATAGAATTTTATTGACTCCATCAAGCCACATCCGCTTTTCTAAACTTTCGAGGGAAACCAGTACGATTAATGTGAAAATTGTTGTAATAATAGCTGTAATATACATTCCAGCGCCAACAGTTAGTCCAATTACAGCCATAACCCAAATACAAGCAGCTGTTGTTAAGCCGTGTACGCTGCCATGACTCTGTATAATTGCGCCTGCACCTAAAAAGCCTATTCCAGTTAAGACTTGAGCTGCTATTCTTCCAGGATCTCCATTTAGAAAGTTAGGATATGATTGTGGAATCCAAATTGAAAGAAGCATTGCTGCAGTCGAACCCATACAAATCAATGTAAAGGTTCTCATTCCTGCATCATGTCTTCTAAATTGTCTTTCAAATCCAATAATAGCACCAAGGACAAAACTAACTAACAATTTCAACATAGCAGTATATGGAGTAACTGTTAAGCTCTGTAGTAAAGTTAGCAAATCATCGATGGCATTACTGAAATTCATACGTAAAAGATTAGACGGTAAATATGTTTATTGTAATTACAAACTTAATTATTTAAGTTTGTAATTACAAATATTACATACTATTTATTATTAGACTTCTAGAGCTCCAATAATTTCTGTCACAGATTTGAAGCCATGCTTGACTAGATAATCGTTGATGCCTTCAACTGTTTTTACAGAAATTGCCGGATCAACGAAGTTATATGTTCCAATTTGAATTGCAGAAGAGCCTGCCAGCATAAATTCTACTGCATCTTTCCAATTGGATATCCCCCCTAAGCCAATAATGGGTATTTTAACAGCATTGTAAGTTTGCCAAACCATTCTCAGTGCAATAGGTTTAACACATGGTCCGGAAAGTCCACCCGTAACTGTCGATAATATCGGTTTTCTTTTTTCGGCATCAATTGCCATTCCCAGAAGGGTATTGATAAGTGACACAGCATCAGCACCTTCTGCTTCGACGGCTCTAGCAATTTCCGTTACGTCGGTTACATTGGGCGAAAGTTTAACTATCAATGTTTTGGGGTATACCTTTCTTACGGCGCGAACCACTTCTGCTGCTCCAGCACAAGTAACACCGAAAGCCATACCTCCGTGCTTAACGTTTGGACAAGATATATTTAATTCAATGGCTGGAATCTTATCTAAAGCAGCAATTTTTTCGGCACATTCAACGTAAGTTTCTACGGTAGATCCACTCACATTTACAATCATGTGTGTATCAATATCCTTTATATTCGGATAGATGTTATTTGCAAAATAATCGGCACCCTTGTTTTGAAGTCCAACTGCATTAAGCATTCCGGCGGGAGTTTCTGCCATACGAGGATATGGATTGCCTTCGCGGTGTTCAATTGTTGTACCTTTAACGAATATACCTCCAATTTGAGTTAAATCTACAAAATCGGCAAACTCGATGCCATAACCAAAAGTCCCAGAGGCGGTCATCACCGGGTTTTTCAATTGCAGATTCCCTATATTTACATTTAAATTTGCCATTTTAATTTTCTAGTATTAAAGACCGGACCTTCTGTGCAAACACACACATGTCCTTCTACTGTATTTTCTACACAACAAAGGCAGGCTCCGAAGCCACAAGCCATGGTATTTTCAAGAGACACTTCACATGAAATATCTTTGCCAGCAGCATATTTTGCCACAGCTACCATCATAGGTTTCGGACCACAGGTATAAATTGTATCAAACAGCTTTGTGTTCAAAATCGAATGATTTGTTACAAATCCCTTTTCGCCTAAAGAACCATCTTCAGTAGTAATGCAAACATCGCCGAATTTTGCAAAATCGTCTAACTGCAATACATCATTCTTTGTTCTTCCTCCCAATAGGAAGATTGGATGAAAGCCTTTGGATTTTAAAACAGCACCCAAAAACAGCATTGGCGCTGTTCCAACTCCACCACCAACCAGTAGTAAATTCTTTTCTTCCTGATCCGAATCTGGAATTGTAAAACCATTACCTAAAGGCAATACAACATTCATCGTATCTCCCTGTCTGTATTCGGCCATTCGGCGGGTGCCGTCACCAATTAGTTGGACAAGCAACCACAATTCATTCCGATCTTTATCCACATAATTAACAGAAATTGGACGTCTAAGAAAGGTAGAAGATGAACCATCCACTCGAACTTCTACAAATTGTCCGGGAATCATCTCTGGAAGAGTTTCTTCTGAAGTTAGTTTCAGGAGACAATAATTTGGATGAAGGCGAACATTATCTGCAACCTTTAAATCCAGTAAATACTTCTTCATATATATATCACAATTTGGATACAAAGATAAAAGATAAAGCGGCTTAAAGCCAATAGAATTTTATTCTTTCTTGTTTTTTTCGGGAGTAAAGGTCTCGAAAGTGTTATCCGAATAAAAAATCATTATTTTACTTACATTTTTAGAGCTCCGTTCTTCGTATTTAATCTGTTCAATACCAGTATTTTTTGTTGTAATTTCGGGTTTGCTGAACTCCGTGTGCTTGCGATATTCGGGTTCGACCTGTACAATGGGCGGATTAATCTCATTCTCGCGAAATAAATTAGGCTCTTCTATTTTAGTAATTCCATTTTTAACCATCGATCCTTTACCGAACAATAGCCAATCTGTATCCACGTAAGTAAATCGTTGCATAATTTTTGTCAGCACATCCAAACTGGGATTATTGCGTCCAGAAATAATATGAGACATGGCTGATCTTTGAATGCCAATCTCTTCAGCAAATTTAGAAGGTGAAATTCCTTCATGTTCCATGATTCTCAAAATTCTATCTTTCATCTGAATAATATTTAATAGAAAAGGTATATTAATGCTGACATTGTGTCTTAATTTCTCTTTTTTTGTAAACAAATGTAATTTTGAACAAAGGTAAACAATAGTTTACAAATATGCAATTTATAATTATAAATTTAAACTATACGGTTGTAAACTCCTGTATACATATGTGATGTTTACAAAATGAAACAAGTATATCAGGTATAAATATTGATTAAACTAAAAGTTTGCATAAAATATATAAATAAATGGTATTCAGATATATGCTGGTATTTGTATTGGTGTTTAAATAGTGAATTTACATCAAATAGGTAACAGTTGTAAATTAATGAAGGAATAAATTAAAGAAACTCTCAACTTGACTATGATAATTGATTGGAATACGATAACATAGGCAAATTTACATTAGGATCATCCAAAATGGCATCCCCTACTCCATTTGTACACAATTGTAATCTGTTATAGTTGTAAACTATTTGATAATACGTAAACCAAGAATTACATAAATGTGAACAATTGTTTGTGTAGATTGTTAAACCTACCTATTTCATGTTTATGATTACAGATGTATATTGTCTATATTCTCTAAAAATATTTAGAAATGCCAATTTGGCTTGATTTACGCTTGTATACTTTATGATTTTTGTTAAGCAGGACTGCTACTGGTGCAAAATGGCTATATTTGTGAACAATTATTCGTGTAATTTAAAATATTCGATTCTCGGAGGGTTTATTTTGAGCTAATTGACTATAATACAGCGAAAAAAGGGATTATTGCGGTACGTTTGTAAACAACAAACCAACAATAATCCCTTTAATTGAGTAGACTTTATGCAAAAGAATAACTAGTGCTATTGAAAATGAATCTGAATTTAGATTTTTAAACTTACAGACATAGAATATTTACTCCTCGTAAAATATCAGATAAAATAAATCCTAATGAAGTATTTTGTATATAAGTTCTTTAAGCAGTTCTCCATCTGAAAAAGAAATATTCTCTACTCCTTTCGATTTAGCATCGCAGGTACGTATATCAGATATCAGATTGAAGACTTTCATGGCCGAGTAGTTCTTGATTCCTATAGCATAATCTTTGACCTGAAAACTGTTTTTCAGTCCCAATGCCTGCATTAATCCATTTTCGGATCGATCCTTACTATAATAGCATATCAATAAATTAGAGAAGTAATTAAATAACACTGGTAAGGTTGCCTGTATAGGATTGTTTTTGGGATTCTTATCAAAATAATGAATGATTCGGTTTACTTTGAGTTTGTCTTTGGATGCAAGCGCCTTAATAAGCTCAAAATTATTAAACTCCTTGCTTATACCAATGTTTTGCTCTACAAGTTCGGGAGTAATTTTTTTAGGCAGATTACCAGGAAGAAGCAAAGATAGCTTCTCCAACTCCTTAGTAAGCCGACTTAAGTCATTTCCTAAGAAGTCGGCCAACATCTGCGATGCTTTCGCATCGATAGCAATATTTTGTTGTTGTAACATGCTGCCTATGAAAGCAGGCATTTTATAGTCGGCAACCTTTTTAGACTCGAATAATATGCCTGTTTTATCCACAGATCCGGCTAAAGCCCTTCTTCTATCCAAGTTTTTATATTTGTAATTAACAACCAACACTGTAGATTGCAGCGGATTTTGCACATAGTGGTTCAGCTCTTCGATATCTTTTATAAGCTGGGCTTCCCTAACAACAATAAGTTGGTATTTAGACATCATCGGAAAACGGCGGGCCGCATTGATAATGGCGCTTGCTTCGGCATCAGCACCATAAAAAACAAGTTGATTAAAATCTTTTTCCTCTTCCGATAAAACATTATTGATCAGCAAATCGGTAAGTTTATCCATAAAAAAGGGTTCTTCCCCCATAAAGAAATAGACGGGACTGAACTTTTTCTGAACAATATCTCTGGATAACTCTTCGAATGTATATTCTTTCTTGGCCATATTTTTAAATTACCAGCTAAAACGTATGTGTCTGATTGTTTTGTTGCCTTTGATGATCTGTCGCAGAGCTTCGATACCGAGGTTCACATGCTCAGGAGCAAAGTTCTGAGTCACCATCTTATCACTCTCCTCCGTTTTAACACCGCTTTCGTCCATAGGTTTATCCGAAATCATCAGCAGTGCACCTGTAGGGATCTCATTTGCGAAACCGGCAGTAAGCAACGTAGCCGTTTCCATATCTATACCGGTTGCATGGGTTTTTACCAGGTAAGATTTAAACTCATTGTCGTATTCCCACACCCGGCGGTTGGTAGTGTAAACCGTACCTGTCCAATAATCGCGCCCCTGATCCCTAATGGCGGAAGAAATAGCCCTTAACATGGAAAATGCCGGCAACGAAGGAACCTCTTTGGGTAAATACTCGTCGGATGTGCCTTCACCTCGAATAGCAGCTATAGGCAACAGATAATCGCCCAGATTATTACTCTTTTTAAGTCCGCCGCATTTACCCAGAAACAACACAGCCTTTGGTTTGATAGCTGATAGCAGATCCATAACAGTGGCCGCATTTGCACTACCCATACCAAAATTGATAATGGTTATACCTTCGGCCGAAGCGTTAGGCATAGACGATTTAAGTCCCAGTATGGGTACATTAAAGGTCTCGGCAAATAATTCCACATATTTCGTAAAATTGGTAAGCAAAATATACTTGGTAAAATCTTCGAGCTTCCGTTCCGTATATCTAGGCAACCAATTTTCAACTATTTCTTGTTTTGTTTTCATAAATCACTACCTTTGAGGGGATATTTTACACTAAAAAGTCTCAACAAAAGTAACAAATGTTCTCATTAAACCTCCCATCCTTCGTTCCTAAAATATCCGAAAAGAACGGAAAGCACCTAATTTTAGATCCGATACGTAAGAAATACGTGACCCTGACTCCCGAAGAATGGGTAAGACAACATTTTGTTAATTATCTTATTACTGAAAAAGGTTATCCAAAAGAACTTATAGCCAACGAAATCAGTATAGTTCTTAACGGAACCAATAAACGATGCGATACGGTTGCTTACAACCGTTTTTTAGCCCCTGTTTTTATTGCAGAGTATAAATCCCCCACGGTAGCTATAAAACAGTCTGTAATCGACCAGATTATACGTTATAATATGGTTTTGAAGGTAAGGTACCTGGTAGTGAGCAATGGAATGCAGCATTTTTGTTGCCGGATCGATTTCGAAACCGGCAACTATACCTATCTGAATGAAATCCCGGTGTACGATTCCATTATATAGAAACTACGTTTATTTTATATCCCTTAACGTAGCATCCAGAGCCATTACATAATAAGTAAACATACCTTGCCAGTTGATGGCAATTTCGTTGGAGGCATAAGAGGGTAAAATATCAACATAAGCCTCGTCGGGAACTAAAGACGGATATTCACACCCGTCCTGTTTGCCGGGGTTCGGGCCTCCAACCAGAAATCCCGGAAGCGGCTCATCAATACCGTCGCTTGCAGCAAGTCTGTGATGCGGATGTAACGGCGATTTATGGCCAAATCCGGTTACATAACAATAACCTGTGGCATTTCTCCCTAATAAATAATCCATTGTATGTAATGCATTGGTCAGATAACGGCGATCGTTTGTTAACCTATATGCATACAGAAATGCAATGCCCTGATTGGATGCCTTGTCCGAATTACATCCCCAAAAGAAATCTTTTGAAGATCGGCCATAGGCAGCGGCGTAGGGAGCAAGCTCTACTCCTGCCAAACAACTGTCCGCATAATTAATAAGCTGCTTTCCGGCAGAATCAGACAGACTACCCATCTCCTTCTCCAGCTTGTCACGGTGCCTGATTAATGACATCTGTGCCAGTCCGGATACATTGCCCCAAACAGGCAAAATAAACGATTCGGGCAGATATTCTTTTACATAACTCGTATATTTATCGTTGCCTGTAGTTATATATAATTCTGTGGCTGCCCAGAAGAACTCATCCGTAGCAGAACGATCTTCGTATCCACCGGTTGAAACTGCCGGTTTGAAGTTCGCATTCATTTTTCTCTGATTGTACAATGCATCCGGATGCTTTAAAGCCCAATTGAAAGCGCGAATGGATGCCTGAAGCATTTTTTGTGAAACCTCCGGATAATCTTTTTCAAAGGGCGCAAACACCCTTGATGCTTGTGCCATTGATGCAGCAAAATCAAGCGTAGCTGTAACAGACTTTTCGATCACATAACGCGGTTGTTTGCATTCGGTAGGTTTAATCATCCCTTCGAACGAAGGAGTTGTTAACTTATGATACACTCCTCCATCCGACGGATCCTGCATGGAAAGCATCCATTCCAGATTCCACCAGATCTCGTCCAATAAATCGGGAGTTTGATTCGCGCTTTCCGGAATCTGAACCGAAACGCTCTGTGCATACTGTGGATAATCTTCGTACAATGAAAGCAGAATTCCCACTGTAAAACCGGAATTCACGATGTATTTGTTATAATCGCCTGCATCGTACCAACCTTTGGGGGAAGAAATTAAAGATACTGCCGGACGAACAGCTGTTGCAGCCGAAGGATGTATCCGTACCAAAGTATCAGGATGACCGGCTGGTCTCTCCCATTTTCCGGCAAATTCCGCTTCTATTGCCGTACCCGAACGTTGTAAATAGAAAGCCTTGAGTGATGCTTTGGACAGGGATGAAAAAAGCGAATCTTTAATTTCAAATGGCAATGATTTACCTACTTCCGGAATTTCGATGAAATAAGTCCCTTTAGTGCGGAGTTGTGAGAAAGGGATAACAACGGTTTCCTTTTCCGAAAAGGCAGACAACCGGGGCTGAGAAACCAGACCCTCGTAAACTACCTTCCCGGAGTTAAGCTCTTTAATATAGAACGGTCCCGAAACAACCGTATCCAGCACTGCTATTTTTTCTTCAGAAGGATAAAAGCCCAACTGGTTAAACCGATATAACTCATTTACCGGAGGATTGATTTTTGCACATGCAGCAAATAAAAGAGTAATTAATGCGCAAACAGAAACATTCAAATAGTGGTTTTTCATACAAAAAATAATTAAATAAATAATTGAACATGCTGTCTGTTAATTACTCTATGAAAATAATTACACAGCAGTCTGTTCAAACAAATTCAACATTAGTAGTTTTTACAAACGTACATAATAAAGTTGAATTTCAATTATTTTAAACCATTGTTTTGTATAACAAATTTGGTTAAGATAGAATCTGACTTAGTTATATTTTTGAATTCGGCCGAGCTTGTAACCTTTCTTTCCATCACAACCGGCTTATTTTCCTTATTGTCCAAAAACAGGGCAGTAAAGAAAATGATTACAAAGAAAGATAGAATTATAGGTTTCATAATCTGTTACTGTTTTAGGGTATATATATCTGATGCTTATTAAACGTAAATTGCTGCAGGATATTACATAACTTACAAAAAAGAATTATTATTTTATATATTTGCAAATCGGAAACCTACTTTCCAAAACTAAATAACCATTTTAATAATATGAGTAGATTATTTATCCTGTTCTCAGTCTGCTTGCTTGTCTCCTGTTCCGGAGTGTACAAACAAGTATCTCCCTCAATCAAATCCAAAACCGTCGAATCTTTAAGTAAGGTAACACCGGAAAGAAAAAAGGAATTAGAAGCGTCCATCAAAAACCTTCCTGCCTCGCAACGGGAAGGAATGGCTTTTCTAATTGCCTATATGAGCAAAGCCGACCTTGATACCTTGTCTGCAGAGTTGCTTACTTCCAATGTAAAGTTGGCCTATAAAGCCAGAGAAACTTTTCCGTGGGCAAAAGAGGTGCCGCTTCCTGTTTTTTACAATGAGGTACTCCCCTATGCATCTATGGATGAAACCAGAGAAGACTGGCGACCGGCATTTTACGATATGCTATATCCCCTTGTAAAAGACCTTACCGATATACACCAAGCTGTAGATACAATTAATAAATCGTTACGCGGACTGGTTAAGGTAGAATACAATACAAAACGTAAAAAGCCAAATCAGTCGCCTTCCGAATCCATGAAGATAAGCATGGCCTCATGCTCAGGATTATCCATCCTGCTTACCGATGCGTTCAGGGCAGCAGGTATTCCATCGCGTGTAGCGGGTACTCCTCTTTGGGTGTCGAAAGAAGGAAACCACAACTGGAGTGAAGTTTATATTGACGGACAATGGTATTTTACAGAATATTATCCGGATGCATTAAATAAAGGATGGTTTTTAGACCGTGCCGGAAAAGCTGATAAAAGCAATCCGATCCATTGGATCTACGCAACCTCCTACAAACACGACGGATTGGCATTCCCAATGGTCTGGGCCCGCAGGGATTCAACCGTGGGAGGTGTAGATGTGACCGACCGCTACATCGAGCTATATCAGAAACAGCTGGTTGAAAAGGCAAAGGGTATAGCCGTTACGATACGTATGTATAAGGCCGAGCAATGTACGCTCGATTCTGATGGCCGTGTTGCGGAAACAATCACTATAAAGAATGCCAAGGGTGATACCGTTGCATCTGGTAAAACTGCTGGTCCGACGGATGATATGAATCTGTATCTTACCGTTACACTTCCCGAACCGGGAGAATATACCATTGAGTATACGACCGCCAAAGGATTACGTAAAGACGTTGTAGAAATTAAAGAACCGAAAGAAATAAGGCTCTATTTCAATTAATAAAGAATCGTATAGAAGTAGGCGGCATGAATCAGTTTCATTGCCGCCTATTTTTTTACTGTTATTCTTATGTATACCCAACCACAACTCTGCTTCTGGTATATCCATCTGTGTAAACTATTTTAGGATGGATTTAGGAAAGGTGCCCTGAGTTTTAGTATGAAGGTTGATGATTGTATTATATATTACCTGCTATTTGAAAGGATTAGGGATACTATTGTTTTCATAACTACAATCTATTTATTTCATAGTTACAATCTATTCGTTTGACAATTGTTGAATGCAAGTTACCCATATGTCTACTTTGCGTTCAACAATTGTCAAACGCAAAGTGAATATATGCCAAACGAATAGTTCTCCGTTATAAAAATAATAGTACATCGTATAGTAAGTCCTTATTCTGTTAAGGCATCGTGTTTATTTACAGAATAGAAACTTTTAGTTTATATAAAATGGGAAGGATTACGATGTTATACTCTGCTTCAAAAAAAGGGCGACAGATGACACATGATGACAGATGGATTTGGACATCTATCATTTTATAATTGCATGGTATTCATTATCTTAAAGCCGAAAAATGATGGATAACAGATGTTTTTGCAATAAATCAGTTTTCTGACCCGTCCTGAAAAAAGGGAGTGATCCCAGGTATATATAAAAAGAGAGGACTATCAAACGATAGTCCTCTCTAAAATTATATTGTCTGGAAGCAATTATGCTCCGAAGTCGTCGAACAAGATGTTTTCTTTTGGTACACCCAGATTGTCTAACATTACTTTAACAGCATTAGACATCGGACCAGGACCACACATGTAGTATTCAATATCTTCAGGAGCTTCATGATCTTTCAAGTAATTATCATAAATAACCTGGTGGATGAAACCTACCGGACCAGTCCAGTTATCTTCAGGACGAGGTTCAGAAAGACCGATGTGGAACTTAAAGTTAGGGAATTCCTTTTCGATAGCACGGAAATCTTCTTCATAGAAAATTTCGTTCTTCGAACGGGCACCATACCAATAAGAAACCTTTCTACCTGTCTTAACAGTATTGAATAAGTGAAGCAGCTGAGCACGAAGCGGAGCCATACCGGCACCACCACCGATGTACAACATTTCATTGTTTGTTTCCAAAATGTGGAAGTCACCGTAAGGACCAGACATTGTAACCTTATCTCCCGGTTTTAATGAGAAGATATAAGAGGAAGCAATACCAGGTTTAACACCCGCTTTCCAGGTACCTGTACTTCTGTCGAAAGGAGGAGTTGCAATACGAACGTTCAATGTAATGATATTTCCTTCTGCAGGATAGTTGGCCATTGAATAGGCACGGATTGTTTCTTCTTCGTTCTTGCAAGTAAGTGGCCACAACTTAAATTTGTCCCATTCCGATTTGAAACGATCATCGATATCCATATCCGAATATTTGATGTCGAATTTAGGAATTACAATCTGAGCATAGCTACCAGGTTTGAAGTTAAGCTTCTCTCCTTCCGGTAGTTTAACAACAAATTCCTTGATAAATGAAGCCACGTTGTTGTTTGATACAACTTCGCATTCCCACGATTTTACACCAAATACCTCTTCAGGTACACGAATAACCATATCTTCTTTCACTTTGGTCTGACAACCCAAGCGCCAGTGATCTTTAATTTGTTTACGAGAAAAGAATCCAACTTCGGTAGGTAAAATATTACCACCACCTTCTTCAACCTGACAACGGCATTGTCCACAGCTACCACTTCCGCCACAAGCAGAAGAAAGATAGATTCCCTGAGCCTGCAATGTGCCTAAAACAGTACCGCCAATAGGAGCCTCAAACTCTTTTTCGCCATTAACAACCACCTTGATATTTCCGGATGGGACTAATTTTGTTTTAGCGTATAACAATGCAATTACAAGGACCAATGTAATCAATAAGAAAACAATGGCACTGATAGCGATTGTTAATCCGCCCGACATTAATAAAGTCATCTTACTATTTCGTTTTATCGAGTTAATACTTAAATTTTAATCCCAGAGAAACTCATGAAGGCAATACCCATCAAACCTGTAATAATGAAGGTAATTCCTAATCCCTTTAGAGGTTTGGGTACGTCGGAGTATTGCAGTTTTTCACGTATGGCAGCCATACCTACAATTGCCAACAGCCATCCAATACCTGAACCAAAACCGTAAGCTGTTGCAATGCCTACATTTGGGAATGCTTTCTGTTGCATAAATAAAGATCCACCTAATATTGCACAGTTTACAGCAATAAGAGGAAGAAATATTCCTAATGAGGCATATAATGAAGGTGCATACTTCTCTACAACCATCTCAACAAGTTGTACAAAAGAAGCAATAACTGCGATAAATATAATTAATGAAAGAAAACTTAAATTAATTGAGCCAAAATCTGCCCCTAACCAAGATAGAGCACCTTCTTTCAAAACATAATTTTCGAGCATGTAATTGATTGGTAAGGTACACACTAATACAAATGTTACTGCTATACCTAATCCTAAAGCGGTTTTTACATTCTTTGAAACAGCCAAATATGAACACATGCCTAAATAATAAGCAAAGATCATATTGTCAACAAAGATAGCCCGGAGGATTGTACTTAATAATTGTTCCATTCTATTCCTGTTTTTGAGTTAGAATTAATTTTCCTGAAGGTCCTTGTTTCTGGAACGATGAACCCAAATAATTACGGCAACGGTAATAAGAGCCATTGGAGGCAAAATCATCAATCCGTTGTTAACGTATCCAAAATCGTAAACGGCCTGTGGTATAACATGATAGCCGAAAAGAGTACCAGAACCAAGTAATTCGCGGAAGAAACCAACGATTACAAGAATTATACCATATCCCAAGCCATTACCAACTCCATCAAGAAAAGACTCCCATGGTCCGTTACCTAAAGCAAAAGCTTCGATACGTCCCATCAAAATACAGTTCGTAATAATAAGTCCCACAAAAACAGAAAGCTGTTTATTTACATCATACGCAAACGCTTTTAGAACCTCACTTACAATGGTAACCAACGCAGCGATAACTACAAGTTGAACTATTATTCGGATTCTGTTAGGGATTGTATTACGAAGCAAAGAGATTATTACATTTGCAAAAGCAACTACAGCAGTTACTGAAATAGCCATTACAAGCGAAGGTTCTAGCTTGGATGTTACTGCCAATGCTGAGCAAATACCAAGCATCTGAACCACAACAGGATTGTTCTTACTCAGCGGGCCGAGTAATATTTGCTTATTTTTATTAGTTAATATTCCCATTTCCTTACTGTTTTTGTGAGGTTAAAAACTTAATATACCCACCCATACTAGTTAGAATCATTTGATTTACACCCTGGCTTGTAATCGTTCCGCCAGAGATTCCATCAACGTAATCTTGTCCTTCTGCAGTTTTTCCGGGTTTTACAATCGCAATGGATTTAAATTCTCCAGCTTCATTAAATAACTTCTTATCGTAAAATTCTTTGCTAAAGAAAGATTGAGTTATTTCTGCTCCCAGACCCGGAGTTTCTCCCTGATGACTAAAGTCTGCGCCATACACTGTGCTTTTATCTTCATTAACAGACATATATCCCCAAAGTGGTCCCCAAAGACCGGCGCCACTCATTGCCATGATATATTTAGTTTCTCCATCAATAGATGCAACAAATACAGGTAAAGCTTCTTTTGAAGCAAAAGCTTTCACGTAATCGGTTGAAAAAGCGTCTCCTTCAACTTGTTTGCCATTTTCATCTACAAGATAAGACTCCTTGATAAGACTCTTAAACGTTGCTTCAGCATCTGCCGCAGTAGTTTGAACGCGTACAGAACGAAGAATCTGCATCATTTTATCTATATCTTCATTTTTCTTTTGGTAGCTTCTGAGCGATTGTGATGTAAGGGCTAACCCTAACGCAACAAGTATCACCATTACAGAAGCGTATACTATAGTATATAAATTACTATCTCTATTCATATTACTGTATTTTTATAGATTTACTTTGTTGCTCGCTTCAAACGACGCTTAATATTAGAATCAACTACGTAAAAGTCGATTAGAGGAGCAAATACATTTAATAAAAGAATTGCCAACATCATTCCCTCTGGATAACCGGGATTCAATACGCGAATAAAAATCGCCATGAAACCAATTAAGAAACCATAAATGTACTTGCCTGTTTCTGTTCTTGCTGAAGTAACAGGATCGGTAGCCATAAACACAGCTCCGAAAGCAAATCCACCTAATAAAAGGTGGTCTAATGGAGATACATTCATTGCAGCGGTAGTTCCGATAAGGTTAAAGATAGCAGCCATAAATGCACCACCAACAAATACTGAAAGAATTGTTTTCCAACTTCCAATACCTGTCCAAATCAGTATTACTGCACCAAGAAGGATGGCTAAAACAGATGTTTCACCAATTGACCCGGGAATCAGGCCCAGAAACATATCGAATGAAGATAATGAATTTCCAAGAATACCTGTCATATGTGCATCAGACGTAGTTGCTGTTGCTACTTGTCCCAGTGGTGTGGCTCCAGAAAATCCGTCAATTATATTTCCTGCACCAAGGCCAAAAGTACTATCGGTACGTACAAATACTTTTTCTCCAGACATTGCAGCCGGATATGCAAAAAATAAAAATGCACGTGTAACAAGAGCTACATTAAAGATGTTATAACCTGTTCCTCCAAATACTTCCTTTGCAAAAACAACCGCAAATGCTGTAGCAACTGCAATCATCCAAAGAGGAGTGTCGATGGGCACAATCATCGGTATAAGCATACCTGAAACAAGGAATCCTTCCTGTATTTCGTGTCCTTTAACCTGGGCAATGGCAAATTCGATGCCAAGGCCAACTACATACGATACTATAATTTTAGGCAATACAGCCAGAAATCCAAAAATAAATGTCATGATAAATCCCGGATCTGCTCCAATCGCAAGATTGTGCTGGTATCCGATATTATACATACCAAAAAGCAAAGCAGGCATCAAAGCGAGAATAACCACTGTCATGGTACGCTTTGAATCCACACTATCGTGAATGTGCACTCCGGATTTTGAAGTATGGTTAGGAACGAATAAGAACGTTTCAAAACCTTCAAATACAGAATGGAACATCGCCAGCTTTCCGCCCTTCTCAAAGTTAGGCTTAATCGTGTTGAGATAATTCCTTAACGCTTTCAATGTATTCAATTTTTAATGTTGTTAAATCATTTCCTTGTGTAACATATCTAATCCTTCGCGAACAATTTTTTGAAGTTCTATCTTAGAAGTGTCTACAAACTCACAAAGAGCAAAATCTTCAGGTGCGACTTCATAAATACCCAGATTTTCCATCTTGTCGATATCGAAGGCAATAATTGCCTTGATCAGATACTCGGGTAAGATGTCCATCGGAAATACTTTATCGTACTCGTTAGACATAATCATAGCTCTCTTTCCACCTCTGATACGGGCATCAATGATATACTCTTTATTTTTTCCACCAAGTAACCAAGAAAAGTAAGTGCGGCTTGCACTAAATTTATCTAGTCCAGGTGTAGCCCATCCAAAGAATTCATCGTTGTCATCTCCTTCCGGAATTACAGTAATCTGATTGTCGTATGCTCCCAGATAGTCGGTTTTAGAAACTTTAGTTCCAACCAATACATTTCCGCTGATAATACGGATGTGATTGTTCGATAATATTTTATTACCAACAATACTTTCGATAGTACAACCCGCGATCGCTTTAACATATCCTCTTTCAGTTGTTTCAGAACCAGTTATGGCAACAAGTCTGGAGAAATCGGCAATTCCTTTGTTAAACAAACGGCCAATCAGAAT
>ERZ778021.757-NODE-757-length-48728-cov-8.043885_pt1 | contig 48728 bp, 36 predicted proteins | sample MGYA00375751_ERZ778021 | MGnify/ENA primary metagenome ERZ778021 (study PRJEB29350, sample SAMN05389814) | bioreactor metagenome | isolation source: Thiocyanate stock bioreactor | place: South Africa: University of Cape Town | collected 2013-08-29 ... | reverse complement strand
ATCACTCTTCCAACAACAACCGTTGGAGATCTTCGGGTGAAATATTCATTTTGAGTCGTCCCTGTGAAGCAAATGATATCTTACCTCTCTCTTCGGAAACAATAATCACCTTCGCATCGGTTTCCTGGGATATTCCCAACCCTGCTCTGTGACGTAATCCAAGGTGGGTAGGAATATTGGGGTTTTGTGAGATGGGCAAGATACATCCCGCAGCCTTGATTTTTCTCCCCACAACGATCATAGCACCGTCATGCAGCGGACTATTTTTAAAAAATATATTCTCAATGAGCCGTGACGATATGTCGGCATTGACAATTTCTCCGGTCTGTTCATAAAGTCCCAAATGGAGATCACCCTGAATGGCAATCAGTGCTCCTGTGTTGGTTTTCGACATATTCATGCAAGCGAGCACGATAGGCGTCAGATACGACTTGTCGTTCTTCTGCTTATCGCCGGGAAAAAAGATTTTTGTGATGAAATGCCATCCTCTTTTAGAACCAAGAGACATCAGGAAACGCCGGATCTCATCCTGGAAGAGGATTACCAACAAGAAAAGTCCCACGCTCACAAACTGGTCAAGGATAGATCCAAGCAATACCATATTAAATACCCTTGAAACCAGGATCCAGATCACCATGAAAACCAGGATTCCGAGAAAGAGGGGACGCATCCCTGAAATTTTCACCAACCGGAACAGGTAGTAAAGAAGTAGTGCCACCAGCACTACATCAATGAAATCTTTTATTCCAAAATGTGTGAGCATATATCCTTATAAAATTGAACAGAGTTTATATCGAATAATATTTGAGATGTTTGATTATCACTCATCTTATTCCTTAATCAATATAATGCCTAACGTTTTCGATGATTTTCACACACTCTACAGCCTCTTTCACATCATGTACCCGTAGAATATCAACTCCTGAAAGCAATGCCACTGTATTGAGTGTAGATGTACCGTTAAGGCTTTCTTCCGGAGTGATCCCGAGCAGTGTATAAATCATCGATTTACGAGATATTCCTACCAATATCGGTTCCTCAAAGATATGAAAATATTTCAGATAAGCCATCAATTCGTAATTTTGAGATATCGACTTACTGAATCCGAATCCAGGATCAATGATCACATCTTTTACCCCAAGATGGTTCAGTTTCGCCTTGCGTTCCGAGAAATAGTAGAGGATATCCTGAATAAAATTGTCATAATGGGTGAACTGTTGCATCGTTTGTGGCGTACCACGCATATGCATCAGAATGTAAGGAACATTGAGTTGTGCCACCACAGGAAACATCCGTTCATCTATCTGTCCACCCGAGATATCGTTGATGATATTCACACCGTATTCTTCTACAGACTCCTTCGCCACATCGGCATAGAAAGTATCTACTGAAAGGATTACATCAGGAAATTCGCTACGTATCAACTTTAGGACAGGCATCAGCCGTCCGGCTTCTTCCTTGGTATCGAGAAAACGGGAGGCGGGTGAAGTGGATTGAGCACCCACGTCGATCATCGTCCCTCCCTCTTCCAGTATTTGGGTACATCTATCCACAATTTCGTTTGCAGACTGTTTCCTGCTCCCCGAAAAGAACGAGTCGGGAGTAACATTCACAATCCCCATTACATGGGGCGTGGAAAAATCAATCAACGTACCGTTTATATTGATGGTTTTCATTATTTCGATAATTGCAGAACTGTGAAATCAACATTTTTCACTTTTCATTCTCAATCCTAAAAGTCTTTACTCTTTATTCTTTATTCTATAAAATCGAATCCGGATTCCGTCCCGGATAATCAACGGTATAATGGAGGCCTCGGCTCTCCTTGCGCGCCATAGCCTGTTTAATGACCATATAACCCACTTTGATGACGTTTCTTAATTCACAAATATCACGTGATACTACAGAACGCTGAAAGAGATCTTCAGTTTCCCGGAAAAGGATATTCAGCCGGTTAAGGGCTCTTTGTAAACGTAAATCCGAACGGACAATACCTACATAGGACGACATGATTTGTCCCACTTCCCTGTAACTCTGTGTAATCAATACCATCTCCTCGGGAGAGGTTACTCCTTCGGCATTCCAGGGTGGAATATCTTCTTGATACGAATACTGCTTGAAAAGAGGTATAGAGTGCCTGGCCGCCGCATCCGCAAAAACTACCGCTTCAATCAAGGAGTTCGATGCCAGCCGGTTGGCTCCATGAAGTCCCGTACAGGCACATTCTCCGTTAGCATAAAGGCGGCCAATACTTGTCTCCCCATCCATATTTACCTTGATCCCTCCACACAGATAGTGAGCCGCGGGAGCTACAGGGATCATATCTTTAGTTATATCGATCCCGTAGGAAAGGCATTTTTCATAAATGGTAGGAAAATGTTTCCTGGTCTCCTCAGGATTCTTATGGGTCACATCCAGGAAGAGATGGTCAAATCCTTTTTCTTTCATCTCGGTATCGATTGCCCGGGCGAAAATATCACGTGGCGCAAGCGAACCCCGCTTGTCGTATTTGTGCATGAACTCCTTGCCGTCAAGCGTTTTCAACACACCGCCATAACCACGCATCGCTTCAGTAATAAGGAATGAAGGACGTGCACCGGGATGATATAAAGCGGTGGGATGAAACTGCACAAACTCCATTCCTTTTATCTCCCCTTTGGCCCGCGCCACCATGGCAATACCATCGCCTGTGGCCACCAGCGGGTTAGTGGTAGTCTGGTAAATGCACCCGATCCCGCCGGTCGCCATCATGGTGGTCCGGGCAAGAAAGGTATCAATTTCGTCGGTCTCCTGATTAAGGATGTAAGCCCCGTAACATTCAATACCCGAAGTATGTCTTGTGACCACCTGCCCCAGATGGTGCTGTGTAAGCACTTCTATGGTGAAATGATGATCAAAGACGTCGATATTAGGATGTTTCCGGATAGCCTCGATCAGGCTGTCCTGTATTTCCGCACCCGTATTATCCTTATGATGCAAGATACGGAATTCCGAATGGCCCCCTTCGCGATGAAGATCGAAGTTGCCTTTGTCATCTTTATCAAAATCGACTCCCCATCTTATCAACTCTCTGATTTGATCCGGCGCCTCACGTACCACCTTTTCCACTACCTCCACGTCACAGAGGCCGGCGCCAGCATCCAAGGTGTCGGCTATGTGCTTTTCAAAATTATCCCATGGATTAGTGACGGAAGCAATTCCTCCCTGCGCATAATATGTATTGGCATCTTCCAATGAATTTTTTGCCACAATGGCAACCCTTCCATGTTTTGCCACCTTCAGGGCGTAACTCATTCCGGCAATACCGGAACCGATAACCAAAAAATCATATCTATAAACCATTTTCCTTTTTTTTAGGATTATTCAAATACAAATTTACAAGATTTTCCCGGAATCATCCCGTCATTTCCACAAATACTATTTTATATTACTTTTCCCCCTCCCCAAGTCTCCCCCTCCCCAAGTCTCCCACTCCCCAAGTCTTCCACTCCCCAAGTCTTCCACTCCCCAAGTCTTCCCAAAAACAAGCAAGTTAAAAAACGTTATACATCTCCAAAATCTCTTCTAATTTGCTTTCTTTGTATATTTAATAAACTGACTGTTAAACATCACTTTACGACTTGTCCTACACTTTTAATTATTTTGGTATGAACAACTTATTCCGCCTGTTTCTATTTCTCTGTCTCCTATCGACTTCGAGCCTGTTTTCCGGAAATATAGCACAGCCGGATTCAACTTATCTGCTCAGGGGCAGGGTGCTCGGGGGTGACTCCAATGAGCCATTGTCCAATGCAAGTGTTTCGGTTCAACAGGTGAATGTATCGAGCGTCACCAATCAGGATGGATACTTTTCCATTCGGATACCGGCTTCTACAAAAAATTCACAACTGCTTATCCGCTATCTGGGATACGAGAACCGGGAAATCCCTATAATTACGCTGATTGATAATCCCAACAATCATATTACTTTAAAACCTTCTCCCATAGAACTAAGTGAAGTAGTCGTAGTATCGGGTGATGGAAAAGAATTAATAAAAGAGGCATTACAACGTATTCCGCAGAATTATCCCGACAACCCCCACATGATGGTAGCATTCTATCGCGAGTCGGTAAAGAAGGGATCCAATTATATTTCACTGGTAGAAACAGTACTGGATATTTACAAAGCTCCCTACAGTTCCTACAGTAATGACCAGGCCAAGATCTATATCGGGCGCAAGGCTACAGATATATCTCCCCGGGATACAGTCCTCCTGAAGTTTCAGGGAGGTATCAGCGATGCATTGTTACTCGATATTGCCAAAAACCCCGAGATCGTTTTCGGCACAGATGCATCTGAATATCAATTTCATATCGAGGGACTGATCAATATCAACGACAAACCGCACTATATCATTTCATTTGCGCCCCACCCGGGAATAAAAGAAATCCTGTTCAGGGGAAATATTTATCTGGATGCGGCCTCTCTCGCTTTTGCCCGTATGGAATTCAATATGAATGTGGAAGACCGGAAAGATGCAGCCAATATCTTTATCAGGCGAAAACCATCCAAGATGAGGGCGGAAGTAAGTAAGGCCCAATATGTAGTAGACTTTACAGAAAATAACGGAAAGTGGTTCTTTAATTACAGCAGTACCGAAGTGTCGTTTCGCGTACGGTGGACAAACCGATTCTTCGGTCTGTTTGCCACTACCTATACTATCGGCTCGGAAATGGCCATTACCGACAGATATGACAACAATGTAGTGAAATTCCCGCGCAACGAGCGGATCAGGTCCACCGATGTGATCGCGGAAAAAGTAGAACATTTCCTTGATCCGGATTTCTGGGGTGAATACAACGTAATCGAACCCGATCAGCAAATTATGGATGCCGTGAAACGATTGAGCGGGAAATTGCAACGGCGAAGGAGTGAATAATGTGGAAATCTGCGAGTGAGTGAGAGCAAAGTAAGTTTACTTAAGTTTGCCGAACGATAGCAGATTGCGCGAAGCGAAAGGAGGAAAGGTGACCGAGGGACTGAGAGAGAAGGAGAATGGGAGAGAGGGAGAATGGTGCGAAAAATGAAGAAAAACTCAAAACTATTTGGAATTAGGAAATTTAGGTGTACCTTTGCATCCCAAAAGTTTTATACAATTATATTATTTACAAAACAGTATGTATTTAGATTCTGCTAAAAAGAAGGAAATCTTTGCAAAACACGGGAAGTCCAACACTGATACTGGCTCACCAGAAGCGCAGATAGCATTGTTCTCCTACCGTATTTCGCATTTGACGGAGCATCTCAAGTCAAACAAAAAAGATTATAGCACAGAAAGAGCATTGAAAATTTTAGTGGGTAAGCGTCGCCGGTTACTCGATTATCTGATTGATACGGATATCGAAAGATATCGTTCTATCATCAAAGAATTAGGTATCAGAAAATAATTTTTTCAAAAAGAAAGAGTAAAAAGAGGATGGAACAACGGTTTTCATCCTCTTTTTTACAACTAATTTCCTATATTAAAGGAATTTAAGCATCAAGGGAGTGAAAATATGTTGCAGAAATATGTCTTATAACATATTTTTTTATTTTGCAGATTCAAAATAGCGCCCTATCTTTGCATCGATAACCTAAAACAATCTTTTTTACCTTAATGCTGATATCACGTTAACCGATACAAAAGAGGCCTTCTCGATCGAGGGGGCCTCTTTTTTTTTAAAAATTTTTGGTTATATAAAAAATTATCTATATTTGAGGAGTCAATTCAATATTTTTCGATATTTGAACGTTTTCTTATTTCCTCTATTGCTATGCTAAAAATACTTATTCTTATCGATTATTCCAGCGAATTCAGTCGCCGGTTGCTCAGGGGGCTCATCCAGTATTCCAAAGAACATGGGCCTTGGATCTTTTACCGATTACCCTCCTATTATAAAACGCTATACGGTAAAGAGGGGATTGTGGAATGGGCCAGGGAGTGGGAAGCCGATGCTATTGTGGCGAGATGGGATCACGAAGGCACAAATCTGCTGGAATCATTGAACATCCCTATCCTACTCCAAAACTACAAAGAACGCAGTCCCTACTTCTCCAATCTGACCGGCGATTATTTCGGCACGGGAGAGATGGCCGCACAATTTTTCATCAAAAGGCGCTTTCGGAATTTTGCATTCTACGGAAATAAGGGAGTGGTTTGGTCATGTGAAAGAGCGGAAGGGTTCAGAACGCAGGTAGAAAAAGCAGGAGGCAACTATTATTACTTTGAAAGCGAAAATCTGGACGGGGAAGAATGGGGAAGCAGTCATATTGAACTCGATGAATGGCTCTTGTCGCTTCCCAAACCTATCGGTCTATTCGCCTGCGATGATAATTTCGCACTCAGGGTATCTCAATACTGCAAAATCAACAATATCAAAATTCCCGAAGAGATTGCCTTGCTGGGAGTAGACAACGACGAATTGATCTGTAATTTGTCCGACCCGCCGATCTCTTCCATTGTTACAGATGTCGAGAAGGGCGGATATGAAGCGGGGAGGCTCATCGACAGAATGACTAAAGGAGAAATTAAAGAACCGTTCAATATCATTATCCGGCCAACAAGATTTGAACTTCGAAAATCTACAGAAAAATATGATATCGGAAATGAATATATTTCCCAGATAGTAAATTTCATTGAAGATAACTTCATCTCCGATATCAACATTGAAGAGCTCACAGAATTGGTTCCTCTGTCCCGGCGTAACCTGGAAGTGAAATTCAAAGATGAAATGGGGACCTCTATCTATCAGTTTATCCTAAGTTGCAGGATCGATTATTTTGCTCATTTATTGGTAACCACCGAAAGGACACTCTTTGACCTGGCATTGGAATCCGGGTTCAACGACTGTAAGAATATCGCCAGGATATTTAAAAAAATGAAAGGCTGTACCCCTGTTGAATACCGCAGGAAATATAGTGATTCCCGTACGGCATAACGTTATTTCAATTTTTCCTCTATCTATCGTATATGTTTAGAGAGGTAATTTAAAGAATCCTATATTTATTTTTATTACTACTGATTTTAGTGTCTTTTATTTGGAATGAAAAATTCCAATTATTTTTCGCTATTTCTATCTTAAGTAATATTCTATTCTTTCCGGCTTTAAGATTCAAATTGCATTGATATTCATCCGTAATCATCGTTTCACTTCCTTCTTTTTTGAAAACAGATATTCCATTGCAAATCACTTCAAGTTTTCCGCTAAAGCCGAAACTAGCAGTTACAGTTTCCTCTTTTAGGCATTCAATCGTAGCAAAAGCATAAGAAAGGGCTTTACCTTTGGCCTCTAAAGGCATATCCAATGAAACTCTATCAGAAAAAGGTGAAGAATATTTCATCCATTTGATGTTCTCTCCTTTTTCATTGAAGAAAGAAAAGCCCGGAAAAGGAGAAGCGGCACTTTCTCCACCCATTTCTTTCAATAAATCAGTATCAAATGTTGCTCCTTCTTCAAGATTAAAAACAGGAGATATTAGCCAATAAGTAAAATACGAACCTTCGAGTTCCCGGATATCTAAACGAATATCTGCCGGAGCTATTAATGGCAACCCTTGTGCAAAATATTTCGCTGATTTATTGAAGGAGTTTAGTATATCATCATAATCACTTAATACCCGGTTAAATGGATCCATTTCAAAGTCATTCCAATAATCCCGGTTTTCTTTTTTCCAGATTGTGTCATAATCCTTCTGAATTTTAGCTAGATCATTGCGACATTCCGTTATGTTGATGTGAACTTTGTCCAATAAAGATTGAACTTTTGCTCTATCCTGATATTGAACATCAATTGCTTCAACATAGCATGTTGCAGCTTCAGCCAATTTCAATTTAGCTTTTGCTAAATATTTATATTCGTCGGATACGATTCTAAAAGCGTCATATTCACGAATATAATTCTTAGCTGTTGGATTACTCAATATAGAGTCTATTTGGAGACATATTTCATACACATCTTCCCAACCGGTCTGGCTATATTTAATGTATTTCCCTCTTTCAGGAATCATCGTTTTCCAGAAAACAATCTCACTCATATTAGCGACAGCGCCGATTTTACTCATTTCGGTCAGTTTGTGAATGGCCGCGAATAATTCTCCTCCCTCACTCTGATAGATCGATTTTGACAGGCGATTATCAAAATCACTCAATGTCGCATCGTTTGGATTCCATGAATGCTCGGCACCATAGGCTACTCCGTACCAATCACGATCGAAAGTATGCAGGCTTCCTTCATCCCAGACCGTATTGAGAACTCCCATCGCACCCTTTTCTATTCCTTCTTTTATAAACTTACGGAGGTTGGGTATTGCCATTTTATAATTCGGAGAAATCCGGGACGAATTCAGTACACCCGGACATACAATAAAATCAAAACCTTTTTTTACAAACGGATCAATCCATTTGCTGTATGAATCATAATCACTGTATTCCCAGGTCATCATTACAACATCTTTTGCAAGAATATCCAACACTTCAGGATGTTGCAACACGATATCTCCCCACATCATCATTCGTCTATCGTTGTCTTTCAATATAGCATATAACCGGTTCATATAGTCAGCATATACACGTCCCACTCCCAGCTCTTTTACCTTTTCGGCAGACGGGCCACGACCGATGTCAAAAGTTTCATCACAATTCACATGAAAGAACTTCGACTCAAACGCGGAACTCATTTCCGTATAAATATCCCTCATGAACTCAACGGTTTCGGGCTTTGTCAGGGCATACATTGTATTGCTTTCGGCCAGATTCCTGTATTTAGGGCTAAGCAGTACTTTTTCGGCATGACCTAATGACTGGAAATTGGGGATCAACTCTATATAATATTCCTTCGCGTAATCGGATAACTCTTTCCATTCGGCAAGCGACAAAGCTCCGCCAGGAGGAGCAAATTCGGGATGCTTCTCAGTACGTACCACATGCTCCGTATAATAGGTCAGTGTATTCACCTTTAATTCCGCCAACCGCCTGATTTGATATTTCATGTATTCTAAACTCGGCACGGGACCGCGGCTTATATCGTCCATTACACCTCGGTATTTCACGGCCGGTTTATCTATGATATGCAATCCCTGCAGTTTATTATTCTCTGCGCTGCGGATAAGTTGGATCAATGATTGTTTTCCATAAAAAAGTCCTTTCTCAGTTAGTGCTGCCAGCACGACCTGATTGTTATCGATGTACAGCTCATAACCTTCGTCTCCCAGTTCTTCTTTAAAAAATCCCAGTTTCAGAAAGAGATCGTCCAAGTTATTACCTCGCACACCTATATAAAATGATTGGATAGAAGTATCTTTTCCGGTTAGTAATTTTTCATAATCAATACCTTTTTCCAAGGAAAACTTTTTATTGGTCGTTTTTACCTTATAGGGCAATGGTACGATATTCACCGCGAAAAGATTGGATGATACCATAACCATCAATAAGAATATGCGAAATATAGGTTTCATACTTTACTTATTTTTTATGTAAAAAGTGATATATCTCCGATCCGAAGGTCAACACGGCCCCCATTCCGCGGGGATCACTTTCGAGTGTTTGTTGATTCTTATAATAATCAGCATCTTTCCCCATATCTGTTCCCTGGCAGATTCCCTTTACCACACCATTCTCACCGATCTGTACGGAAACAGCTTCCCAGGTTTTTATTAACTGCGGAACATAGCGTTGTGAAATCCATTTATGGTTAATCGCTCTTGCCAGAGCTAATCCGAACATGGCACTTCCGGATGTCTCGAGGTAAGAGTCCGGATCATCTATAATCTGGTGCCATAGCCCATTTTCTGATTGATAGTTGAGCAATGCCTCCATCCGTTTGATAAATATATCTTTTATCTTTTTATAATCCTTATGGTTCGCCGGCAATTCAAGTAATGCTTCGGACATCGCCCAGACGACCCAGCCGTTTGCCCTGGACCATGCGATAGGTGACAATTTCTGCGTCTGATTGTACCATCCGTGCCGGCACAGATTGGTGTTGGGATCGGTCAGATAATGATTGATATGTAAAACCTGAAAAGCAGCCTCATCATATAGTTTTTTATCCTTGTTGAATTTTGCCATACGCAACAGAAACGGCACGGACATAAACATATCATCCGCCCAAACCGTTTGCTCAACCGGTTCCGGACGGCATAACGTACCGTCTGCGAGCCGTGATTGTTTGTCAAGTATATAAGTAAGGGTCTGCTCGAGTATCTCTCGCTGCAAAGATTGCGGTTCGGTCGTCAAAGCTGTTTCTGCCAGAGACAAAGCGGCTCCTCCCGTATCGTCCAGCATGGTAGCCCTGAATAGACGGAAATACACTCCCCGCATCACACGCTTTGACAAATATTGCTCTCTGAAAAAAGAATAATGATCGAATATATGCTTATTGTATTTGTCAATAAAAGCTGTATAAGTATACTCATTTGAAGCGCTGTACAAATTCAGCATTCCCAGTAAGGTATTTGAATTCGCATAATGCCAGTCGAGCGTAAATCCTTTTTTATTATTCGTAAACGGAGAGACTTTCAAAGCCTGCTGAATAATGGGCTGCTGCATCTGCCACGAAATCAGCCGGTCATTGTATATGTAATATTCGCGCAACATACGTTCGGGTTCGAATACAGAATCCATCGGATGAAAAAAATCGGTTTCAAAAGGTTCTGTGACAAGCCAGTTATTGATATATGAATTGGCTATATTATTCTTTATTTCGATCGTATTATCAAATTCCTGGTTCGACTTCAAAGCACAACAACTAAATTCAAGTCCTTTATTTTCACCTGAGGTTTTTACCAAAAGGCGATTCTCTCCACTATTTAAATTGATCTTTAGTTCATGACTAAACCGAAAACGGTTATAGGTATATTCTTCAAATTGTTCTGTATCCGATTTGCCAGCATAAATCAGGCTTCCGTTCAGATAAAGTTTTATCTCGCCACGAAAAGAGAAACCAAGTGTCGTTTCTTTGGCCTCTTTGCTATTCAAACTGATCAGTCCATAAGCGATCTTGCCGGAACGATCCAACACCTGATCACTGATTTGCAAACGGGATACATTTGCATTGAATGTAACTACCCCTGGTTCAAAACCAAAAAGCACATTTTGTATAAGATAGTCTGCCGCCTGCTTTGTTAGGTTCAATACTTTCTCGGCTTCCGAAACCTGTCTTGTAGAGATAGACGATGCCCACAAGGTTACCTCCTCACCGTCTACACTCTTTGGCTTATTATCTATCGATAAGTAAATATTCTGCTGTGGCAAGTCTTTTCCGGCTGTCAAAACGAGCAAACAATTATCTCCTTCCAGAGAAAAACGCTGAAAGGGAATATCATTTAAGGCAAAATTTCCGGCTTTAATGGTTTGTACATCCAAAGGATATGAAAACCAGAGTTTCAACATATTCTTTTCCACCGTATGCTTTACAATACGAGGCTTTTCACGGTTAGGCATCTCTTCACCCGGATCCACATAACGAAAGGCAGGCCCTTCTACTAATTCACCATCATCATAAGCACCGATATCCAATTTATCTCCTTTGAAGTAAATCGAAACATCATCCGGTATAATCCCGGCGTCCTTACAAGGTGAACCATCTCTTAACAAAAAGTTTCCATAAGCACCATCAACAAACATCGGATCGCTTATAATACTCGGGTATCGGCTTGTACGGACAACTTTATCGGGAAAAGGAATATTGGCGCAGTCGTTCTCAAACCGATTATTTTTTCCTACATAATAGATTCCGACTGTATCGGCATCTGAAAGATAATAAGCATTATTGAAATGATAGATGTAATCATTGTTCCAATGCTGTTCTTGTATACGTCCCAATACATCAGAATTGACCTGCCAGCTATTATTGAATATATATAACGGTTTAGTCAGGCGTTTTTCCTTTCCTGTAAATTTGAAGATCGTCCAGCCATCATTACAATCGGGTAGCTTAACACCGGTATTTCCATAGAAATATACCGGCCCTCCTCCTACTTCGGTTATCGAAATAAAGGCGTGGCTGTTGATCATTTTATTATGATAGAAATGAAGATTCTTACAGTATACTTCAGGCTCAAAGGCATTATCTGCCGAGTTTTCAATAACGTTCCGATAAATCTCTCCGTTTGTGCAAGCTAATGTATCGTTTTCGGCATCCCCCATTATCGACAAGCGTATTCCGTTATAAACGTTTTTAATGTAGTTGTCCCTGATGACAAAAGATCCTCCAATCATCTTAGACTGAAAAATACTACCGTTAAAATGCCTGAATTTTCCATGATGTAATTCCTCCCACGAAAATTCACCTTCCTTTGTCCAAACGTGCTCACCTTGTTCCCAATAACAGTTCTCAATGAGAAAGTGATGGCTTTTCCGACCTTGGGCAAAAAGAGCACGTCGTCCTCCTTCAATGGTAGAGTTAATCAAGGATATGTAACTCGAATTATGAACCCGCACAACATCAACCCAACAATTTTTAAACGACAGGTTATCTATTGTGATCCATGAGCTGTTTTCAATAAATACCCCATAATTTTCCAGGTCGCTGCCAGGTTGAAGGGTACCACCATCTATAGTGGTATATCTCCGATCTTCCCCTCTTATCACGATGGGGATATCCTGAATTCCTGTCTTACCTATCAGTTTCAGATTGACACGGTAATACCCTTTTTTAAATAAAAGGGTATCTCCACCCTGAAGGGTGGCTAATTTATCATTGATTGCCTTCTCCGGTAGTTTATCATTTACAACTATTGTCTTTCCTGACACACTCCCCCACGAGAAAAGCAATAGTATAAAAACGATCTGTAATTTTTCCATCTGTCTCCTTTTTGCCTTACTGACTGGTAATCAAATTAATAATTAGAACTATTTAGTATTGTATACCTATGCTATTTGATAAATAAACCGAATTGTTTTTCTTAAATCATCTTTATCACAAGCTACATTCAAAATGATCGGATAAGCCTTAAGGGCAGGATAACTCCATTTATACTTTTCTTCATCCGCACCCAATTCGAGGATTACATTATCCGAGGTTACTTTCAATTCGATTGTCTTATCTTTCGTTTTTATCCGTACCGTTTTATTATCTATTTGTTTGAATTCCATGCCCGGATAGTAAATGATCGGCTCGATAATACGTACCGGGGATTTGGCATCATGGTAAATGAGTTCAATCTCTTTACATACACTATTATCGCTTATTATGTGATCCAAACGGTAAGCAATACCCCCTTCCTGTTGTTTACTGTTCTTTAGTTCACCAAGGCTGGATACGACATAAGTTCCATCTTTTTCGTGGTTGGTCATAATCGCATCAAATTCATATAAATTAGTAAAATTGCCTAGTTTACTACTAAATTCAATCCTTGGGGTTAGAGGTAACGGAACAGGAATTTCAGGAAAACTCATCGGCTCCCATCTTTTATAGATTGTTTGTGAGGATGCTTGAAAATATCCATGTCCATTTAACCAGAGATTGGTCATTGTACCACCTCCGGGACGATGCATATATTTAGTACGATCTCCTGCGGGGTCTTTATAGGTATATCCCGATATGGTAGTACACCACTGCAACGTCCTGGCCAAAGTCAGATTCAAGGAGGGGAAATAATGCATACCTCTTTCATCAGTGGGTAATGGTTGCACCTTTCCCGCATCGGTTTTCGCGAAGGCAACGGCCATAGCCATATTTTTGGCTTTGGTAAAAGTTGGGTAAATGCAAGGCTGGTAATCATATATATCATAATACAAAGGACCGAAACCAACGATTCCATCTTTCATACAAGTTCTCAGGAATTCTATATTCCGGATAGCAGCCGTACGATACTGATCATTTTTATCCATAAACAGGCTGAAAAGCACCTGGCATCCATCGGAAGTGCCGCTGCCAAAACATGTCCATTTATTAGAACGAATCCCCCACGAAGCATCCATTGAGCCGTCAGGATAAATAAAAAACAGATGCCTGGCCAATGATTTCTCTACAATTTGCATAACCCTGTCATCCTTTGCTAATCTGGCAAATAACGCCAGTCCCCAAAGTGACATTTCAAGGTTATAGCCTAAATCTATTCCATATTTCACGCCAAAGACACGGCCTCCCTCACCTGTTAAAAAGTAATCCTGATCCATTTTACCTACAATTTTGTAGGCTAGTTCACGCGCTTTATCCACATATGACTTTTTATTCACAATTTTATTCACAATCATTAAACTTGCCGTAGTAGTAGCGCAATAATTGATACTTGCAAATTCAGGCGACATCACTCTGACAAGGTAATCACCAGCCTTTTCAATCGATTGTAGCCACGACTCTTTCTCTTTTTTTGATAAATATGGTTTCAGGATTGGGTATGACAATGACATCATCAACACCTGATCGGTGGTCGTACCGGTCCATTCTTCAGGGGTCTCAAGCCACGAACCGTCATCCTGTTGCTGCCTGATCAGCCAGTTACCAACATCGACAGCTGCTTTCAGGTAAATTTTGTTCCCCGTTTTATGATACTCGAAGGCAAAAGGATAAACGATCTCTGCCGCCCTTGTATGGTACAATTTGCAATAAGGACAATATACTCCACCATAATCCGGAGAGTTTTTATCCTGATTCGCATATTTCAGCACAGAAGCATTCAACTCCGAAAGCATACGCATGGCATGTACACTCAGCGTATCAATCTTTATCTCCTGAGATGATAATCCCGATAGCAAGAATGTAAAAAAAACAGATAACAGAATCAATCTCAACCTGAACATCTCAACTCTTTTTATAAGTCTGTAATCGGTTTATATTTAGGAACCAATGCCTTCATTACCATCCAACCAATCAGATGAGAGAAAGCACACACCGAAAATATAATAAAATATCCGGCTTCTTCTCCTTGAAATCCCATGAAAATCATTTGTGTCTGATCAGCATAATCGAATAATACGCCTGAGCCTTTATTGATAATAAACGCACCAATACCTCCTGCCATACCTCCGATTCCAATAATAGTCCCGACCGCTTTTTTGGGAAACATATCACTTACGGTAGTGAATATATTCGCAGACCATGCCTGGTGACCTGCCATCGCGATACCCACGCATATAATCGGGATCCAATATGAAAAATGGCCTAATGGCTGCGCAAAAAGCGCCACCAGTAAGAATGATGCAAAAATCAGCATCGTTTTCATACGTCCGGCATAAGGATTCATTTTTTTCTTATCAACAAAATAGGAAGGCAACCATCCACCAATAATAGATATGAGCGAAATCAAATATAGCAGAAATATAGCCAACTGTCCTTCGGGGTCGGATGATTTAACATCATATACCGCACTCAGATAAGCTGGTGTCCAAAATAAGAAGAAAAACCAAACTCCGTCTGTCAGAAATTTACCTAAGGCGAATGCCCAGGTCTGCCTGTATCTGAGGCATTTCAAATAAGGAACTTGCTCTTGCTCTTTTTTCGTATCTTGCCCATCCTGTTGAATATACAATAATTCGCTTTCATTCACTCTCGGGTTCAAATGCGGTTTTTTATAAATAAACATCCAGATCCCCATCCAAACAAAGCCGAGTGCCCCAATCACCAGGAAAGCCATTTCCCACCCCCATGCTTCTGCTATGGCCGGGATAGTTACCGGAGCAGCTAAAGCGCCGACAACCGAACCGCAGTCAAAAAGACTTGTAGCCAAAGCCCGGTCTTTTTTAGGGAAATATTCGGCGGTTGTTTTTATGGCTACAGGATAGTTACCAGCTTCACCAAGAGCCAATATCATACGGGCAATAATAAACAATGTCACACTCACCGTTACGATCAATGTTGTATCACTAATTGTTGCGATTGCTTCCCTTGCACCAGCAAAATCCAGAAGCCATTTTTGGGCAACAATTCCCGAGGTGATAATACCGCAAAAAGCGTGTAAACATGCCCCAATCGACCAAATACCAATGGCCCACAAATAACCTTTTCTAGTACCTATTTTATCAATAAACTTACCGGCAAACAACATGCTCACTGCATAGAATATCGAGAATAAGGCGGTTATTGTTCCATAATGGGTATTTGTCCAATGAAACTCCGGAGCGATAAAATCTTTCCAGGTTAGCGAAAGGACCTGACGATCGAGATAATTAATTGTCGTTGCAAAAAACAACATTGAACATATTACCCAACGATAATTCGTCTTTCTGTTCATAGTTGTATTGCTAAGTGTTTCATACATCATTTTTTATTTTTGATTATTCTTTTCCAGTTTCATTATTTCTGATCCGGCCAACAGGAAAGCTCCTACGCCATATACATCCGTTCTATTCTCATCAGCTGGTTTCGGGTCGTGACCCACAGGCTGAATATAACCCATCTTACCCTCTTTATGTATATAGCTATATAATGTTGCCCATGCCCGAAGCGTTGGATCCATGTAGGTTTCACTATCGAGTAAGCCATTTCTTATACCCCACGCCATACCATAACAGAAGAATACCGATGCATTGTTTTCAGGGAAGGGATACGAATCACTATCCAACAAACTGGCATGCTCTTTACCCTCTTCAGTCAATAGAATCCGGGGATGAGACATTTTTTTGTCGGGTATGATGACTTCTCCGTATATGTGTTGTATGGAGAAAATTAAAATAAAGATAAGCGATACTATGATCGTATTTACTTTCATGGGTCAATGTTTACTATTTAAAACCTGGTAAAAGGGTTTACTATATCTATCCCTCCACCCCTTTGGGGACCTTCTTCTTACAAATGGATAGCGAGGCTCTGCACCCAAGTTTTCCTGCGGCCCCGAAAACCTGAGTGCAGCATCTCACCTCTCTCTAGAATTTGTAGGTAAATCCTCCACGGCCAGTCACGCCGTTATATTGAAGTTTGTACACACGCTCTTTGTTCCCAAAATAAGCATAACTTTCACTATTAAGCGCATTCACAACTTCAACCCAGAAAGTCAAACCTTTATATATATTCACCGATCCATTAAGGTCTAACTGCCAGCGGTCGTCTTGCCAGATATCACGCTCTGAATTAGAGCCTAAAGCATTGATGAAAGAACCCATGTAGTTCATAGAAGATTGCAACGTAAAACGTTTGGTTGAATATGCCAAAGCAAAGTTTGCTGTACTTTCAGCCTGCCCCGGCAAACGGGTAACACCTCTGTTTTCATCTGTTGTAGCTTGCGAGAATACATAGGTATAGTTAGTGGTTAGCACTAAATTCTTCAGGAATGACGGTAAGAACGTCAAACTTGAATTCAACGTTACTTCGGCGCCAAATACTTTTGCCGATTCACCATTCTTCGTTTGTATAACCTGCCATCCGTTATAGTTACTTGTCGGATCATCCAAAATACCTTCATTTATATATTGGAATTTCTGTATATTCTTATGGAATGCACCCAAAGAAATAATTCCTACATTGGATAAATATTGTTCGATAAGGATATCAAAATTATTAGCATAAGCAGGTTTCAGTTCCGGGTTTCCGATAGTCACACGTTGCAGATCCTGAGATACACCCTGGTTGGGTACAAGATCAAGGAGGTTAGGACGGGAGTATCCTGTTGTCCAGGACAGACGAAGAACGGTATTCTGAGACATGTCAGCCTTCATTTGAAGGTTCGGCAAGAATTTGGTATAATTCAACTTTTCACTTACAAGTGTACTTTTATAAGCATTGAACAAAGTAGGATCATCGTTCTGTACCGGAGCATCTGGATCAACATAAGGCTCTATTTTATTCGCCTTATAATTCACGCGGGTATGCTCAATACGTACACCGCCCAACAACATCACATTGTCGATTTGTGTCTTGTTCATCAAATATCCTGCATACACCTTCTCTTCTGTGTCATAATAAATCCCATCCCGATTCATATTCGAGAAATACTCATTCAATGTAATATCACCTGCATTTGCAGGATTATTCATGTATTGCTTCGTCTTATCAAAACTGGGTGCTTGTCCAAAATTAAGATTATTATTCAGGAATTTTGTGTCCAACTGGTCTGTGTGCAGGAGGTTGGACAGATTATTCGCATCGCTGGCTGTAAAAGAATACGTATTGGTTCCCAATGGCACCTCTCCTGTATTATTCATAACCTTAGCTTTAACTCCAAACGATAAAGTAGACGCATAGTCCTTTATAAAGTAGTTTTTCGAAGCATTGGCTCTTGCCGTAAAGTTAGTACCTTCAGTAATCTGGCTGTTGTTTTCTACCGTATAAAGATTATATCTTGATATGGCGTCCGGAGCTTCTGTTCCCATATTGCCAGTCGGCTCATAGGTATATAATGCACTGAGGTATTTGGTATAGATGGAAGGCATAACTCCAACTACTGTTCCCTTAGGTATAGTGACCCCATTCACTTTTTTTCCGGCTCTCCATTCGGGCGTTTGGAATCCCATCATTTCACTGTCATAGTTACGCTTCGACAGGGTATAAAATAATCCTCCGTCAACCTTCCAACTGCCAAGTGTAGACTCTCCATCCAGATTGATATTGAAATTATGTACTTTTTCATATTGGGTTGAAACCTGCGTGATACTGCGCATACGTTCCGAACCATAAGAACCGTCTTCCATTAAATAAAAACCACTCCCATTATCACGGAAACGAAGTCGATTTCTATATCTTACAGCGTCATTCACGCGTGTATTATATACAGTACTCAATGTAAATTTTGTATTTACAGTTGGAGCCCAATCAGCAACAAATGTCATCCCGTTACGAGTTGTTATACTGCTTTGGTGACGGTAACGGTAATCCGTAGGCATATACATTTCTTCGGAAATGACTTCACCCGTAGCTTTGTCTGTCAGCTTGTATGGCTCCCAAGCTTCAGCTTCCAGACGGTCATATCCATTGTTGTCTCTTAGGAAACTGTAATTCATAGCAATCCCAAGCACACCATTTGAATTCTTGCTGGTAGGAAAGAAACGTTGTGAATAACCAGCTTTTGCGTTATAGTTTACTTTCCCGCGCAAATCCGTATAACCACTTCCCAGATCGATTGAAAACTTTGATTTTAATGTACGTGCTGTTCCTGTACGCATATTAATAACCCCGGCGATGGCATCTCCATCATTAGAAGGTAATAAAGTTTTTTGAACTTCCATCGAAGTCAACAGGTCGGAAGGAATAACATCAAGGGACTCATTTCGTTTACCTGATTCCTGGCTACTCATAATCTGTTCACCATTCACATTTATATTCGTGAAACTGGCAGGAGTACCGCGTAATTGAACATCCGTTCCATCGGTAGTAATACCACTCAACCGTTTTAAAGCGTCAGATACATTCGGATCAGGAAATTTACCTATCTGGTCGGCCGAAATAACCTGCATTACATTGTCGGCAACTTTTTGTTGGTTCAATGCTCGTTGTTGTCCGCTAACAACAGCTGATATAACAAGATCGCCCAGTTCGTATGAATTCTCTTCCATAATGAAGTCTTTCACAACGGTTCTTCCGGCAGTGATGGTGATGGTCTCTGATATACGTTTATATCCCAAATAATTTACTTCTATATTTACTTGTCCATCCGGAATTCCTTGCAATACGTATTCACCATCCATATTGGATGCTGTCCCAAGTGTACTACCCTGAATTGAAACGGAAGCACCCGGAAGTGTACTTCCGGTATTATCTTTTATCGTTCCACGAAGGTTTCCTTTGTTCTGTGCAAACATTGATACCGAGATCAATGCTGTAATCAAAAAAGCGATTAATTTCAATGTGACTCTCATAAATTCTATGGCGTTAAATTTGTAATAAAGTTGCTGCATCTTTGTCTATAAATAAAGTTGCATCATTATGTATTCTCAGTATTGATGCCGGACAGGCTTCTGAGATCGGCCCATTCAGCGTTTCATATACAGCTTTTGCCTTACGTACATCAGGGACAATCCCTATCACTGTTTTACATGACATCAAAGCCGGTATCGTTAAAGTCAAGGCAGTTTTAGGAACCTCATCAATATGAGAAAACTCCCTGTCATTTACCTGTTGCTGGCGGCAGACTACATCCAGAGATGTCTCCTTGACCCACTGTGGCTCATAAAAGCGTGCTTCATGCGGATCATTGAATGCAATATGTCCATTCTCTCCAATTCCAAGACTAACAATATCAAGAGGTGCTTCTCTCAATAGCTTCTCATAACGTTTGCATTCGGCATTGATATCCTTTGCACTCGAATTAACATAATTCACCGTATTAAATTTTTGTCTGGAAAAGATACTATTTTTGAGGAAGCTGCCAAAGTTCTGAGGGGCATCATCTCCCAAACCCATATATTCATCCATGTGAAAAGCATCAATACGGCTAAAATCAATCTCGTTGTCTTTGGCTAAAGCGCGGAGAAAGTCGTTTTGAGAATGAGCCGCAGCATATACAGCCCTGATGTTTTCTTTTCTGCCAGCTATCATCTGCTGAACTTTCTGTTTGTAAAGTTCGTAGGCAGATACCCCCATTGCCGCCCGGCTTTCATAAACGAAAACCCGGAGAGCATCTACTTTAAATTCTTTAATCAAATCTGTCATTTCTTACTTATTATATTTTAATTGATAATATGCAGCGATAAACCTCAATCCAAATGATGTTCCTACATCACGAGCCGTAAGCCAGACGCGTCCCCCCTTCGTACGATAACGCGTGTTAACTACCGCTCCCCGAAGATTGGGATCGGAATGATCAATTGCATAGCGATTTTTAAGAATCCAGTTTATACTCCTTTCATAATAAGGGATAAACTCGTCGTAACCGTATCCGGCTAGACGAATCCATAGTATTCCGGCAAAAGCGACAGCCGAACCACATATCGAACCTTTGTCCGAAGGTTTTCCGTCTGTATAATTTACATAATAAATAGTACCGTCTTTCTGCTGAGCTTTCGCATACGTACGGGCTGTTTTGACCGCTGCTTCGAGGTACCTTTTATCTTTTGTCAATTCATATCCTTCAAGTAAAGATTCAGCATACCACAAATTGAAGCGAGGATGAAAAGAAGATACAGCAATATCATTAGGCATATAACGCATCCATATTCCATCCTTGTCCTGCTTATCCAGGAGCGAGTTACATAATAAGATATGCGCATCCCGGAACTTTTTATCCTTTGAAAATTCATAGGCATCTTTAAAAGGAGACCCTTCGGTATTAGGACGGGAAACATCCTCCAGTTTCTGATCCTTCTTGTCTTTATAGAAAGGACTGTTTTGAGTTAAAACCTCACCCGTTTTCAAGTCCACGAGGTCGTAGCATACACCCTCTTCCGGATAATACATATTTTCCAATAACCATTTTGATGCTGAGGTTGCCACTTTCGCATACTTCATATCTCCCGTAACACGCGACAACTCAAAAATACCCGGTGTACCATCACTTGTCGTAGCAAATACAATCTGATCGTTACCAATATTGTCGCCATGAGTTGCGGCAATCATTCCCGCAAATCGCGGGTTATCCTTGATCTCAAGACTTATCCACCAGTCTCCTGCCTTTCGGGCAGCGACCAAAGCTTCCTTATTTCCGGTAACCTTATATGCTTCCAACAAACCTAATATTACTTGCCCTGTATGCCAGGGCTCTTCATACGGATACCATTTACCTTCAATTACATTATAATCACAGCGTGATTTTCCTTCCTCATCCAGCAACACGTTAGTAGCATACGATGTACATTCATTTAAGGCTTTTATGAGTTCGGCTTTTGATGGTTCTTTTGCTACCTGGGCATTTACTACGCAACTGGTAAGTAGTAAAAAAAAGAATAACTTTGTTTTCATTATGATTATTTATTTAGTTTTTATAGATCAAACAAGCTTCTTATAAAATATTATTATTTCAATTCAACCGTTGAATTATCCATAATCCTGATCTCAGCTTTCTTTTTGGCTCCGATTGTATTTATATTCCGGATATTTCCACCGGTGACATCATCACAAACAATAGCCGGACGTGAATCTGCATTCTTTAAGTCGAATACTACATTATCCACATTCATATTATTAACGTGTCTTACATATAATCCGTATGAAGGTAATGTTCCAAACATACTTGATTCCGGATAAAGTTCTTCAAGCTCTTCTATAATCACATTATCCATATTTTCGACAATCCCTCCAGGACATACAAAGCGACTGTTCGACAATGAAATTCCCTCTATCTTGCCTTTCGATATTCCAGTAATAGAACAACTGATGGGTGAAGATGCGTTGGCAATTATACCACTGATATTTATATTTGAGATTGAACCGATGGGAGGCAGAGATGCCTCATCATAATGTTTACGTGCTCTATTTCCGAGACGGACAAACAGCGGTACACGAGGGCCATCCACAATAATATTTGAAATATTGATGTTTTCCATGATTCCACCATCCACAATTTCAAGCGCAATACCACAAATACCCTCGGGAAATCCGGTTTTCGCTTCAATTACAGCCGATTTCCGGATGACACAGTTCGTGATGGTTATATTACGGAATCCTGCGGTACTTTCAGTGCCAAATTTTATCGCGTTACAATGACTGCTAAGAATACAATTTGATACAATAATATTTTCACTGATAAGATCTGTCGTGCTTTTAAATGTAATCCCATCATCATCTGCATCTCCGATTACATTGGTAATAATAACATCTTTACAACCATCAATATCCATCAGGTCATTGTTTTTATTTGCGTGATTAAACACCTTGATTCCATCAATCTTCAGTTGCTCACACCTTATATACGACTGCATCCACATAGCCGAACTTCTCAGTTCAATGTCTTTAACAGATACATTCTTACATTCAGCTATCCACAATAGATAAGGACGATCCCGGTAACGATCGGGTTTTACTTTTGTAGTTACAGGAAAGGCGGCTCCCTGTCCGTCAATAATGCCCTCTCCTTCTATTGTGATATTGTTTACATTATGGGCAATGATTAAAGATTGATATACCCATGTATCACCAAAGAACCGGAATTCCACTGTGGTCTTTGGATAATCAATTAATTGCGTGGAACCAAACAACCGCGCATTCTTTTCAAGAACCAATGTTGTATTATCTTTCATAAATAATGTTCCGGTAACAAAATCACCTGCAGGAATAATAACCCTTCCTCCTTTTGTCGAACATTCATTTATTGCAGCTTGTATTGCTTTAGTCGAAATGGTTATTCCATCTGCCTTAGCACCAAAGGATCTGATATCATGATCCGTCCCATATGCATATACAAAAGGAATAAAAGTCAAAAAGAGAATTTTAATAATTTTCATAGATAAGATACATTTTACTAATTGATTCCACCCTAAAGAACACAAATACACTTTAATTAACTGATATTTGGCATTATATAATATACACTTAAAAAATATCACTAAGTAGTATTAAAATTAATACATCTCTTACTTAGGATTGTTTGGATATATAATAATGAACACGATGAGTAATTAAACCTCTTTATCGAATTTGTTATATTTAAAGGAATGAACCCATAATATCATGACAAAACTCTAATGAGACAAGAATTCGCTTTTTTTTGTGATTGACAGTCGGCTTAAAAACAGTCCATTCATATCAAAAAAAGTGATAATTGAAAGAGATTTACAAAATTATTTTTTTTAATTATATGAAATTTCTAATAAGCGCAATTTACTCCTCAAATAACGATATACTTCTATATTCTAACGGATGTATTCTACTATCAGTAGGATTTCCAGTAAATATACACCCTCCACAAAGTCAGAACTCCTTATCCCTTTATTGAGGATCAAAAAGGAGAGGGAAAAGATCTACCGGCGGCAAGCCAGACTTTATATACACCAACAACGGATGCCCGAAGCAGAAGGCCGTTCCAAGGCAATGGCACGATGGATACAGGTCCAGGGCGAATTATTACAACAAATACAGGAGATGGGGAGGCAACTCGCCAGCCTCATGGATGAACGTTCAGGGATACCTTACAGGATACCGGTCCGCGAGATGGCAGAGGAAACAAGGTATAACAAGCTGCACCAGGAGAGCAAGCACCTGCAAAATATTGTCAAGATGATCTGCTACCGTGCCGAAACGGCCATGGCCAACCTCCTCGTACCCCATTTTTCTCGATCCGGGGATGAGGTAAGGGCACTGGTAAAGTTAATCATATCACGACAGATAGACATGCATCCTGATTACGAAAAGGGGATATTGGAGACAATACTCTACCCGTTGTCAAACAACAGGATCAACGAAGCGGTCAGCAAAATAATAGAAACTTTAAACCTGACACAAGCCAAATATCCGAGTACGGATCTGGTCCTTTTATACAAAACTGTGACAATCTAAGCTGGTAAGGACCAGGAGTTCTGGCCATTCAAGACACCATGGTATGAAGTATTCAACCGGATAGGATATGTCATTGTTATAACGGTCACACTCTATTTACTCGTTGTATTTTTCAAATTTATAATTTACCTGGTAAGTAAACTTATAAGAAGATAAGCAATATTTTTATTTCAAGCATTTGGATAAATCTGTTTTCCTTTATATATTTGTAAGTCACTAAATGTAAAGCGAATATGACCACAATCGTTATTAACGAAAAAGATTTGCAAGGAAAGCGGCTGCTTGAATATATCAGGACTCTCCCCTATGCCGCAGTCATTGAGGAGAGAAAGAAAAATTTCAGTGAAGCAGTCGAAGAGTGTAATGCTGTCCCGGTAAGTACTTTTGTAGGAGAATTACACCGGCAGATCGACGAATATTTTGACAAAAATGCATAATGGTTCTGTTTCGGATATCGTAAGGGATAAAGTTTCCGATTTGAGGATTTACCTCATTGAAGAACTTAAAATGTCACGGGAGGCTGCACACAAAAGAACGGACAGGATAGAAGTATTTCTTTTATCATTAGCTCATGCAGTAGATTATTATCAAACTTATACCCCCGATTTGAAACAAATCTTGTATATTGCCTGCTTATTCTGATAAGAAGTTGAATTACAGTCGCAAGACTACTGATGAAATTGAAGGATTATGTTTGAGAGAAATCTGGTTGTAGAACTAAAAAAGTGGGCATCAAAAAAAATCCCAAGCCATTGATATTAAGAGGTTCAAGGCAAGTAGGGAAAACGACACTGGTGGACTTCTTTTCGAAAGAATTCACCACTTATCTCTATTTAAATCTTGAGAAGAATCCAAGTGCTTCGAATCTATTCGAGAAAGAACAGGAAATCGAAGACCTTCTTGCAGATATTTTTCTTTTCTCCAACAAGGGAAAAAAACCGGGTAAAACACTTTTATTCATTGATGAAATTCAGAATTCGAAAACAGCCATCATGAAACTTCGTTATTTCTACGAAGCTAAAATTCCGGAATTATATGTAATTGCGGCAGGGTCGCTATTGGAAACAATGTTGAACAAGAAAGTGTTATTTCCTGTTGGCAGGGTGGAATATATGGCAGTTCGCCCCTGTGTTTTCAATGAATTTCTCCTTGCTACGGGTGAGACACAATTGGAAAAAGCCTTACTTAACTGTCATATTCCCGATACTTTACATATCAAGACAATGAATTTATTCAACACTTTCACTGTGATTGGAGGCATGCCGGAAGTAATGGCTGATTACGCAGAAAATAAGGATTTTGTCGGATTGAACGCTATTTACGAAAGTTTATTGACAAGTTTCCGTGATGATATCGAGAAATATTGCAGTATGATAATAAGGTCATTCCTGTTGAAGTAAAATCAGGGCATAATACCAAACTCCATTCCTTACATTTGTTTATGGACGAGGCTCCTCACGATATTGCAGTGAGAGTCTGCTCCCAACCTTTTTCAGTCGATAAAGTTACGACAAAGAACAACAAAAAATTCAAATTGATCAATTTGCCATTTTATTATATTGGCGTGCTCAAAAAAATATTGCAAACAGAATTAGGGTAAGTTATTATTCGATTAAATATCTAACCCAAAGGAGTAACTCCTTTTTTCAAGATTATATTTCCATATTTTGCAGTTTCGCCTGTAATGACCACAGCATAAGCCGATTTTGTCCGTTCGTAGAAGGCAAAACGGTCAATCCGTTCTATGGGTGCCGCATCGGGATTGGTGATACGGATACTTTCCAGATATGCTTTTTCCACATTGGGATCGAGTGTATCTCCTTCCACGGCATCCATCATTACCAATGGATGTGGCACATAAGCATCCAATTCAAACAGGGGGAGGATGGCAGCCAATAAGTCGGGAATACGGAGTCCATCGGCTCTCAATACTCTTCCATTAAATGATTCTCCGGGAAAATACGCGTCGGCGAGAACAATTTCGTCGCCATGTCCCATACGTGCCAAAACAGACAGTAACTCGGGACTGATCAGAGGTGAAATTCCTTTTAGCATAGTTTTTTGTGTTTATTGAATTTGCAGATAATACGGGTACTCCTCCCGTAAAGGACTATTTCCATTGAGGCTCACTCATTTCATACGGTTTAATTTGTGAACGAATAGGGCTTCTCGTAGGATGACGACTTTTTATTCGGCTTATTGCTCATCTCAAATACCAGTTCTCCTCCGTTTATTATATCGGAATGGGTTATAAAGCTTTTCTTATATGGATTTCCATTCAGTTTGATCGATTTTACATACACATTCTCATCGGCATAATTCTCGGCTTTCACCGTAAATGTTTTCCCGTTTTCGAGTCGTATCCTGGCTTCTTTCACCAATGGTGAGCCAATCACATATTGGTCGGAACCGGGACAGACAGGGTAAAATCCCATCGACGAGAAGATATACCAGGCGGACATCTGGCCGCAATCATCATTTCCCGACAAACCATTTATCTTGTTTTTATACATCTGCTTCATGATGGAGTGTAGCCTCGATTCTGCCTTCCACGGCTCATCGGTCCATCGATACAAATAGGGTACATGATGGCTCGGCTCATTCCCGTGCACATAATTCCCCATCAATCCCTCTTCATTGATATCTTCTGTATTCTCGAAATATTTGGCGGGAAGATGCATTGTAAACAAAGAATCCAAACGGCGGGCAAATTGCCTTTCTCCTCCCATCTGCTTTATCAATCCGTTCACATCATGAGGTACGAAAAACGAATAGTTCCATGTATTTCCCTCAATAAATCCCTGCCCATGCGTATCCAGCAGATCGAAGTCTTTCTTAAACGTGCCGTCTTGTAGTTTCGGGCGTGCAAAGCAAAGCGATGGATCAAATACATTCCTGTAATTCAATGCGCGGGATGCATATTTATCAGCCACTTCCTTGTTGTCCATCTGTCGGGCCAATATGGAAATCACCCAATCATCATACGCGTATTCCAATGTGACGGAAGCAGCGGAACCACTCTTTTCCAATGGAACATATCCTAACTCCTTGTATTCTCCGATACCATCATAATAATCAAGATTCGAACTATTCAGGCAAGCCTCCAACGCCAGCTCTTTATTAATATCCAAACCTTTGGCAATAGCATCGGCCACCACCGAAACCGAATGGTACCCGATCATACACCAGTTCTCATTCCCCATATGGGACCAGACAGGCAATGCCTTGTGTACGCTTTGCTGATAATGATGAAGCATGGAATTGACAAATTGTTCGCTTCGGGCAGGTTTGATCAGGTTCATCAAAGGATGTTGGGCACGGAAAGTATCCCAAACGGAAAAAATCGTATAATTGGTTTCTCCTTTTTCTGCCTGGTGAATATTGTGATCGATGCCCCGATAGCGGCCATCCACATCCTGATAGACGGAAGGGTTGATCATGGTATGATACAGTGCGGTATAGAAAACGGCCTTGGTATCATCATCGGCATCCATTTGTATGCAATTTAACTCTTTCTCCCACTTTTGCCGGGTTTGCATCCGGATTTCATCGAATGATTTCTTTTCGGTTTCAGCCTGTAAATTCTTCATTGCACCCAGACAATCTACCGGTGAAAGGGCCACCTGGATTTCGAGCGGCTGACCGTCAGAAAAATCAAAATCGAAAAATGCTGTCAAGTGTGTTCCGAACATCTCGGGGAAATTCTCCGTCATGTCAAATTTTCGCCAGAAGCCGTTATATTTCACCTTTTCCTTATTGCGGCAACCATAATTGACAATCGGTTTGGAGAACTTCACCGCAAAATGGGTATAATTCATGCGTGACCAGCCCCGTGTGATACGATAACCGGTAAGCGTGTAGGGATCTTCGACCCGCAGGTTAGCCATCAGCGTCTTGCCATCGTAATAATAAATACCGTAGTCAAGATCGAGCACGATATGTCCTGTTTCAATACCTTCCGGGAAAGTGTACCGATGTACCCCTACCCGCTCCGAAGCGGTCAATTCAGCCAAAATACCGTAATCTTCCAATATCACCGAATAGTAGCCGACTTCGGCTTTTTCCTTCTCGTGGCTGAAACGTGAACGGTATCCACTGTCGGGATCCTGAGCCGTACCCATATCCAGCTTCACCTCTCCGGTCATCGGCATAATAAGAATATCCCCCAGGTCGGAATGTCCCGTGCCGTTGAAGTGGGTATGACTGAAACCGACAATGGTTTTATCGTCGTACTGATATCCGGCGCAATAGTGATAGGCATCGGGCTGATAAACCCCCTCGATGTTGTGGGGGATCATTTCCGTGTCGGGACTCAACTGGACCAGACCAAAAGGAGCGCAGGCACCCGGAAAGGTATGCCCCATACTCTTGGTGCCTACCATCGGATTTACAAAATCGATATTTCTTTGAGCGTTTGCTGAGAATACTAACATCCAAAGCAATAATGTAATGGAATAATTGAATCGGATCATTGTATATACTGTTTATAAATGACAAAGTTATGGAAAAAACTATGACCTATGCATGACTGACACAAAAAAACAGTTACAAATATTTCATTGTAACTGTCTAATAATAAAGGAGTGACCCCGGAGGGGCTCGAACCCTCGACCCATTGATTAAGAGTCAATTGCTCTACCAACTGAGCTACGGAGTCATTTTTGGGAGGACAAAGGTAGGTATTTTTTCTTTTGTATGAATAACCTTTGGCAAAAATTTTATGATTTCACAACATGGAACTATCCCGCAGAATTAATTTATCAGCATGGTACAGACCCTAAAAAAGGAACAAATGTGTCAATTTGTTCCTTTTTTTATTCTACAATCAACCAAGATATTAGAGGTTGGATAATTCTGATCCGGCTTTGAATTTAGCTGTTTTTTTCGCCGGAATATTGATTGATTTTTTAGTACGGGGATTGATACCTTTCCTGGCACTTCTTTCAGAAACAGAGAATGTCCCGAATCCTACCAATACTACTTTACCACCACCTTTTACTTCTGCAGAAATAGTTTCAAGGGTAGCATCCAACGCTTTTTTGGCGTCCACTTTGCTAAGGCCGGATTTATCGGCAATAGCGCTAATTAGTTCTGATTTGTTCATAAGAAAACGTAAATAAAGAATTAAACATACATTAAGTCAAGGCTGAGCCTCATTTTGCCGTCAAATATAAGCGATAAATCGAAAACAATCAAGAAAAAAGATAAAAAGTATTTGTTTTTGGTAAAAAAAATCCTTTTATGAGGCAAAAATCCGCATTCTCAACGAAATAATACGTATTTTTGCGCTCCAACAATGAATTATAAAAATGGATAATACAAGAAATAGCTTTGCCGGGGTATTGCCCATGGTGACAAAAAATATTCTCATAATAAACGGAATCATCTGGCTGGCGCAGTTCGTCCTGCTCAGAAGAGCTGATATCGACCTGACACAACAGTTCGGATTGCATTTTGTTGCTTCCGATCATTTCCGTATCTACCAGCTTGTGACATATATGTTTTTGCACGATCCTTACTCTTTCTCCCACGTCTTCTTTAATATGTTTGCCGTTTTTATGTTCGGCCGGACACTCGAGCAGGTATGGGGATCAAAGCGTTTTCTTACCTATTACCTGGTCACCGGTATCGGTGCGGGATTAATACAGATGCTTGTCCTCTTTTTAAGAATACAGGCAGAGGTGCCGGTGGAGATGTATCCGATGGTGAACAGCGTTACTGTAGGAGCCTCGGGAGCTGTTTTTGGTGTACTGTTGGCATTCGGCATGTTATTCCCCAATTCCCAGTTATTTATCATCCCCTTTCCCTTTCCCATCAAAGCAAAGTGGTTTGTTATAGGGTACGGCCTGCTGGAATTGTTCTTCGGTGTTGCCAACCGTACTGGCGACAATGTGGCGCACTTTGCCCATCTGGGGGGAATGCTCTTTGGAATTTTCATGATTTTATATTGGAAAAAAAAGGACCGGAAATATGGCAGATTTTATTGAAAGATTGAAGCAGAGGTATAAGACAGGCAACGTAATGACGAGGCTTATCTTTATCAACGTATTCGTTTTTATTATATTAAAGATTATCAATGTCATTTTTACGCTGTTCAATATTTATGCTGTCGACCTCATCACCTTCCTTGGCGTTCCATCCCATATTCCATTATTACTGAATAGAATATGGACGCCCATCACTTATATGTTCGTGCATGAAGGATTTCTTCACCTGCTCTTCAACATGCTCTGGCTTTATTGGTTCGGACAGATTTTCATGCAGTATTTTACAGGGAGGACACTCGGCAGCCTCTACGTTTTAGGAGGACTGGCCGGAGCAATACTCTACATAATTGCTTTTAATACCATCCCATATTATACGGGAATGGAGAGAGGATGGATGATTGGGGCATCGGCCGCAGTAATGGCCATAGTGATGGGTGCTGCTTTTTATCGCCCCGATGTGCAGCTGAATCTTCTGTTTTTAGGCCCGATAAAAATTGTCTATATTGCTATCTTTGCTTTCGTGCTCGACTTCCTTTCATTGGGAAATCCCATGAATCCCGGCGGACATGTGGCACATATAGGCGGAGCATTGTTAGGTTATTTTTTCGCTATCCAATATAAGAAAGGAAAAGATATTACCCACTGGATGGGTGGGGCAATCGATTGGTTTGTAGGCCTGCTCAAACCGCGCAGACATACATCGAAAATGAAGGTCAAGCATGCCCGTCACGAAACTGATTGGGAATACAACCAACGTAAGCATACAGAACAGGACGAGATTGATGCCATTCTGGATAAGTTGAAACAATCGGGGTACAGCAATTTATCATCAGAAGAAAAAAGGAAACTTTTTGATGCGAGCAAAAAATAAAAAAACAAGATTAAGAGACATGATTAAATGGGTCATCTTCGCGACCAACGTTGTGGCCATTATTCTGCTTTTTTGCTCATTTCTCTCATGGAGCATCTCTCCTTTAAAGACCAACCTGTTTTCATATATAGGGTTGGGATTTGGGTTTATCCTGCTTGCTAACATCAGTTATCTGGTTTTCTGGATAGTTTTTTCTAAATGGAGACTCGCTTTAATTTCTTTATTGGCCATCCTTTTTTGTTATAAACCCGTAACTACATTCTTCCCGATACACTTTATCAGCAAAAAGGAACCGGAAAAGAGTATCAAAGTACTGACCTATAATGTGCAGGGATTTCCGCATGAAAGAAATAAAGATGCGTCGGAACATCCCATACTCGATTATATCGCCGAGACCGATGCAGATATTGTCTGCCTGCAGGAATACTTCGTCAGTAAAACAGGACAGTCTCTTTTTTCTCAACGCGATGTAAACAAAATTCTTGATCAATATCCCTATCGGTCAATCACAGGTTTGGAATCTTCGGGAAAATATCATACCTTCGGACTGGCATGTTTCTCGAAATATCCGATTGAGGATACGCATGAAGTGGTATTTGATTCCTCCTACAACGGGGCAGCAGTTTATACTATCAATATTGATGGGAAAAAATATACTGTAGCCAATGTTCATCTGGAATCGAACAATATCAAGGCTGAAGATAAAAAGCTATATAGCGATTTCCTTCAGAACGTAGACTCGGTACGGCTCGAGCAAGTGACGAGTAATATCCGTAACCGGTTGGGAAGAGCCTACCGGGTACGGGCGCAACAGGTTGAGAAAGTGAGACAGTATACCGACAGGCAGGATACCGGTGGTACTATCATCTGTGGCGATTTCAACGATACTCCCATATCATACGCCTATTACAGGATGAAGAAAGGATTGAAGGATGCTTATGTCTCTACCGCTTTCGGACCGGGTATCACCTATCACGAAGATCTTTTTCTTTTCCGCATCGACCATATCATGCACAGCGACAATATAAAAGCCTATCGGGCGCGAAGGGATAAAGTGAAATACTCGGATCATTACCCACTCAGGACTTTTTTAAAAGTGGAAATCTGCGAGTAAGTGAGAGCAAAGTAAGTTTACTTAAGTTTGCCGAACGATAGCAGATTGCACAAAGTGAAAGGTGATAAAGTGGGAAGGTGAAAAGGTGGGAAAGTACCCAAATGCTTAAGTGCCTAAGTGGAGAAGTGAAAAGGTGAAAAGGGACCTAAACGAAAAATTAAAAATGAGTAGTGAAGAATGATGCCAGAGTCAAGCTTCTTAACTTCTCAACTTCAGACTTCTAACTTCTAATTTCTAACAAATCAGCAAATCAACCAAAATGTACAAGATAAGTAAACAGTTTTCTTTTTCGGCGGCACACTCCCTTTTCGGGTTGTCCGACGATCACCCTTGCAGTCGCCTGCATGGGCATAATTACGTGGTGACCGTCCATCTTCGGTCGAAAGAATTGAATAAACAGGGATTTGTCCGTGATTATACCGAATTGAAAATGGTAAAAGAGTATATCGACACACAATTAGATCACAGGAATCTCAATGATATTCTTTCACCGCTCAATTCGTCCGCCGAGAATCTGGCAAAAATGTTATACGACGTATTCAAACCCCGGATTCAGGAACTTTACGCCGTAGAAGTAAGTGAGACTCCCAAAACATCAGCGATCTATGAACCTGAATGTGAATGAAATATTCTACTCACTCCAGGGCGAAGGCGGGCGCTCGGGACAACCTTCCATTTTTATCCGGTTGGCTAAATGCAACCTGACATGCAGTTTCTGTGATACCGATTTCGAAAGAGGTGTGAAAATGACAACAGATGAAGTGCTGCGTGAAATTGAACCATACAGATGCAAATGGATTATCTGGACTGGGGGTGAACCTACTCTGCAACTCAATGATGCTATAGTATCCCTCTTTAAGGGGAAAGGATACCTGCAGGCTATTGAAACCAACGGTACAAGGAGGGTTCCCCGAGGTATCGACTATATAACCTGTAGCCCGAAGCAACATTTTGAGAAAGTCAGGGAATTAATTCCGGAAGTGGACGAATTGCGGTTTCCCATCCAGAAAGGAGATCCCGTACCGGATGCTACTATCCTCCCTAAAGCAAAGCATTATTTTTTAAGTCCTATTTTCGACAATCAGCAAATCATTCCTGAGAATATAAATTATTGTGTTTCGCTCGTAAAGGAAAATCCAATGTGGGCATTGAGCCTCCAGATACATAAACTTATCGGTATCCGTTAATATGAACAAATTCCAGGTAACCATATTGGGCTGCGGTTCTGCCATACCCACTACCATGCACCATCCACCTTCGCAATTAGTGGATGTGAACGAAAAACTGTTCATGATCGATTGTGGGGAGGGAACACAACTCCAGATGAGGAAATTCAAGGCACGGATAAGTAAACTTCACAGCCTGTTCATTTCCCACCTGCACGGCGATCATATTTTCGGATTACCCGGATTACTCTCCACGCTCAGCATGTTGGGGAGGACAGCCGATCTGCATATCTATGCACACAAAGAAATCAACTTATTGATAAAGCCATTTTTGATTTATATGGGAAAACATATGTCATTCAAGATAAAAGTGTTCCCTTTAAATCCTGAACGGCAGGAATTGCTTTTCGAAAATAAGTCTATCAGAGTATTTTCTTTCCCGTTAAAACACCGCATTGCCACTAATGGATTTCTTTTTGAGGAAAAAGAATCACCCCGGCATATCGTCCGCGAGATGATCGATTTTTACCAGATTCCCCTGAAACAAATCCCTGAAATCAAGGAGGGTGCCGACCTTGTCACACCTGACGGCTCTGTTATCCGTAATGAAATACTCACTTCACAAGGTAATCTTCCACGCAAATACGCTTACTGCTCCGATACAGCCTATGCACCCGAGATCGTCCCCTATATAAAAAACGTGGATCTGCTGTATCATGAAGCCACCTTTGCCGAGAGCGAACTAGTACGCGCGGGCGAAACTTACCACTCAACAGCACGTCAGGCGGCAGAAATTGCAAGGGCAGCCAATGCGAAGCAATTGGTAATCGGACATTATTCTTCCCGCTACAGTGAATTGGAAGTCCTTTTAAAAGAAGCCGTCGCTGTATTCCCGAACACCGAACTCGCCACAGAAGGGAAGATTTTTGAAATATAGTGATTTTTTTAATTTGTATTACAAAGTGCCTATACCTTACTGTTACACAGATAAATAAATATCATATAAAGTCAATAATCAATAGGAAATCACATGAAGAATTTTATATTTGTATTATTAAGTTGTATCACATTTTTATTCAGCACCTGTTCGCAAGGAGATCTTACAATGGACTTTAACGTAACAAAAAACTTCATTCTGATACCCATTGAAGATAACGGTCCGGAGTCGGTCGTACAACTTTCGGTGGATGGTAAAAAGGTAGGGGAACCGATGAATATCCGGGTTGCACAAACGCAAATAGGATATTGGGTGCCGATTGACGTATCGGAATACAAAGGCAGGAAAGTAACGCTCACCTTTGAGTATGTGAAAACTACCGACGTCGGCTTCTCCCAAATAAAACAATCGGATAGTTTTGATTTCGATTACAACGAAACCTATCGTCCGGATTATCATTTCTCCACCCACCACGGTTGGATCAATGACCCTAACGGAATGGTTTACCACAACGGGGAATACCATCTTTTCTACCAGCATAACCCCTATGGTTCGCGATGGGGCAATATGCACTGGGGACACGCCGTCTCGAAAGATATGGTTTCATGGGAATACCTGCCATTCGCCCTGGCACCCGACTCGTTGGGAGCTATCTTCTCCGGAAGCGCGGTGATTGACAAACAGAACACGACCGGTTTCGGCAAGGACGCGCTGGTCGCCATCTATACTTCGGCAGGAAAGCTCCAGACGCAATCCATTGCTTATAGCCTGGACAACGGACATACATTTACCACCTATGAAGGCAATCCGGTGCTGAGCGACCTTGATTATCCCGATTTCCGTGACCCGAAAGTATGCTGGCATAATAAGAGTAACCAGTGGGTCATGGTACTGGCAACCGGACAGACCATCACCTTCTACGGGTCAAAAGACCTGAAAGGATGGGACAGGCTCAGCGAATTCGGTGAAGGGATAGGCGCGCACAGCGGTGTATGGGAATGTCCCGACCTGTTCCCCCTCACCTACAACGGGCAGACCAAATGGGTGCTTTTTGTAAGTATCAATCCCGGCGGCCCGAACGGAGGTAGTGCCACACAATACTTTATTGGTGATTTCGACGGAAAGACCTTCAAACCCGACGCGCTCCCCTATCCCCTTTGGTTCGATTATGGACGGGATAACTATGCAGGCGTGACCTGGAGCAATATTCCCGACGCTGACGACCGCAGGTTGTTTATCGGATGGATGAACAACTGGGACTATGCCAACGAGATTCCACCGGTGAATTTCAAGGGAGCCATGACCCTGCCCCGCGAACTGAAACTGGCACATAACGGCACGCATCTTATTCTCGCGAACCCGCCGGTTGAAGAGGTAAACAGCTTGCGTGGAGAGATGAAAACGATTGCTCCGGTCACTGTCAATAAATCATATACGATAGATGACCTCATAGATGGGAATAAGGGTACTTTTGAGATCGAAATGGATATCGAAACAGGCAATGCATCTGCTTTCAGCTTCGTACTAAGCAATAAGAAAGGCGAAAAGACTGTGTTCAGTTTCGATTTTGAAAAAGAAATATTTGGTGTTGACAGGTCTCACAGCGGAATTATCGATTTTCACTATAAATTCGCGGATAAAATCAGCGAAGCACCCCTTGCAAAGAAGAAAAGTTACCATATCAGACTCTTTATAGATAAGGCATCCACAGAGTGTTTCATTGATAATGGAGAACTGGTGCAGACTAACACGGTTTTTCCTTCCGAGCCCTATAATTCCCTCTCTTTCGAAAGCGAGGAAGAAATAACAATCAGTATCAACGTGTATCCGATACAAGGTAAGTGAAAAGCGAATTTTCTTAGGAATGAGGGCAGAAGCGAACTTATTTGCCCTGTTTTCGATAAGTGAACACAGATGAAAAACTTGTTTTTCTCTGTTGAGTAAAGAAAACATCTGAGTTTACTCGAATATGCCGAGTGACGACAGAAAATCTACATAGTGAAAAATGGAACAGCTTAAATTAGACAAAACATGAATGCAGCAAAGCAAGAGAAAATATTTCTGAAGGTTATTCCCATTATGCTGGCATTTTTTGCCATGGGATTTGTCGACCTGGTAGGTATTGCGACCAACTACGTAAAAGCCGACTTCGACCTGTCGGACACGGTGGCTAACCTTTTCCCCTCAATGGTATTTTTCTGGTTCCTTATCTTTTCTGTTCCCACAGGAATGTTAATGAACAAGATAGGCCGTAGAAAAACAGTACTGTTAAGTCTGGTTGTAACGGCTGTAGCACTACTGGTACCGGTATTGAACTACAGTTTTGCATCGATGCTGGTATCTTTTTCTTTACTGGGAATAGGAAATACGCTGATGCAGGTATCCATCAATCCTTTGTTGTCGAATATAGTGAAAGGTGAAAAGTTGGCAAGCTCACTCACGCTGGGACAATTCGTCAAGGCAATAGCATCATTCATCGCCCCGCTGATCGCTGCATGGGCGGCAGCAACGCTGGGCGACTGGAAACTTCTTTTCCCAATATTCATGGCTGTAGCAGTATTAGCCACTCTCTGGCTGGGTATCACACAAATCAAAGAAGAGGAGACAGATGCCAAAACCTCTACCTTTTTACAATGTTTCGCTTTGCTGAGTGATAAAACAATATTACTTTCGTTCTTCGGTATCATGTGCCATGTGGGGATCGATGTGGGTGTGAACGTTACTGCTCCAAAGATACTTATCGAGAGGTTGGGAATGCCACTTACCGATGCAGGATTTGCCACCAGCCTCTATTTCCTGTTCCGCACTATTGGCTGTTTTACCGGAGCGTTTGTACTGGCCCGTTATTCAGCGAAGAAGTTCTTTGCCATAAGTGTCGCATTAATGGTGCTCTCCATGGCCGGACTTTTTGTATTCAACAGCCTTACCCTCATCTATATTTCCATTGGGCTGGTAGGATTGGGTAACTCCAATATCTTCCCGATCATCCTGTCGAAAGCGATGTTATATCTACCCGAAAAGAAAAATGAAGTATCGGGCCTGATGATCATGGGACTTTTTGGTGGAACGATCTTCCCATTATTGATGGGATTCCTCTCCGATACTATGGCTTCGCAGACAGGCGCACTGATTGTGTTGACAGCCGGTGTAATTTATCTGATATTCCTCACATTCAAGCTTCAAAAAGGCTAAATAAGGAGGAAAGGTGGTTAAGTGATAAAGTGGTTAAATGGTCAAAGTGAAACAACATTTTTCACTTAAAAAATCTTGGTTTTTAGTTTTCAATTCTTAGTTTTTAGTTTTTCACTCTTAACTATAATCGTATGAACAAAATAATAGTAGGTCTTGGAGAAATACTCTGGGATGTGTTCCCGGAACGGAAGGTATTAGGCGGTGCCCCGGCTAATTTCGCATACCATGTGTCGCAATTCGGATTTAACGGTTATGCGCTCAGTGCTGTGGGAGATGATTTATTAGGAAGGGAAATAATCAGTTCCCTGGAAGAAAAAAATCTCAATTATCTGATTGAAACGACCGATTATCCGACGGGAACCGTACAGGTAACTCTTAGCGGAGCCGGCATTCCACAGTATGAGATCTGTGAAAATGTAGCATGGGACAATATTCCGTTTACCAATCGCACCGGAAATCTGGCAAGAAGTACCGCTGCAGTCTGTTTCGGCTCTCTTGCCCAACGAAACAAAACATCGCGTGAGACGATAAGAAAATTCTTAAAAACCGTTCCGGCAGACTGTATAAAGATCTTCGACATCAATCTCCGCCAGCATTTTTACAGCAAAAGTATCATCGAAGAATCTTTGGAGATAGCCGACGTGTTAAAGATAAACGACGATGAGGTAAAGGTTATAGCTGATCTCTACGGTTGGAATAAAATGGATGAACAGGAAATATGCATTCAGCTACTCAAGAAGTTCACACTCGATATTGTCGTTCTGACCAGGGGGACTGACGGCAGTTTCGTATTCAATAGCGAAGGTACTTCCTATCAGCCCACACCTAAAGTGCATGTGGCCGATACGGTAGGTGCGGGAGATTCATTCACTGCGGCGTTTATAGCTGCATACATGAATGGAAAACCGCTCACGGAAGCGCATCAATTCGCCGTGGAAGTATCAGCATATGTATGTCAGCAACACGGAGCTATGCCTAAGTTGGCCGATGCTCATATCGAAGCCTTTCGCTAAATCGCAGTTGCACTTCTACATATTTTTTCACTCCTCTTGACTTCTATTTTTTAATTATTCCAAAACCAGGAGGAGTTTCACATTTTTTCTCTAATTTTGTAATTGAGAGTTCAACTTTCAACAGGTCAATTCATACATCGCGGACTATAGCAATGTATAGAAAGACCATACCGAACTATCAATAAAAGAAACGGGTGTTATGAAGAAATGCTATTTCCTCATTTTGATAATATGCCTTGCCTGTGGGGCCGGTTTTCCTCTGTATTCCCAGGAAGCACTATTTTCCCAGAAAGACTCCACTCGTCTCACAATAGAAAATCCAGAGAATACAAGAGAGTTGCAGCAACAAGCTGAACCGCAAAAAAAAGAAGAACCGCAAGACAAGACCAAAGTCAAACTAACCGGAAGCCAACTTGTCATTGAGGACCTCCTGGAAGATGGAGTACTCGAAATATACAACATCATGGGAGCAAAAGTATTTAACCGTCGCGTAAAGGCAGGCACCAACCAATACACTTTATCTCTGCCCAAAGGCTATTACATCATAAGAATCGGAAAATTCACCCGAAAAATCGCTATCAAATAAATTTCCACGATCGTTAAATCTCTCCATTTTACTACATTTATGCGCTTTTTTATATCTTTGTATAAGATAAGATGCGCCTCGGAAATCTTTTGAGAGTAAACTCTCACGATTTCTCTCGGCTTTCACTATCTTTGTGGTGTAGATTAATAATATAGGGCGTTTTAGGTTCAGTTTATTACTCTTTATTTTTAAAAACTTATAATCATTATGAAGATTGCTATTGTGGGTACCAGCGGAGCTGTAGGTCAGGAATTACTCCGCGTGCTGGATGAAAGAAATTTCCCGTTGGACGAACTGGTTTTATTCGGTTCGTCGAGAAGTGCCGGAACATCATATAATTTCAGGGGTAAATCGATCGAAGTGAAGGAATTGCAACATAACGATGATTTTAGAGGAATCGACATTGCATTCGTATCTGCCGGAGGAGGTACTTCGCTGGAATTTGCTGAGACCATTACCAAACATGGGACTATCATGATCGATAACTCCAGTGCATTCCGTATGGAAGATGATGTGCCTTTGGTCATTCCGGAAGTGAATGCGGAAGATGCGTTGAACCGCCCTCGCGGTATCATTGCCAATCCTAATTGTACCACTGCGCAATTGGTGGTAGCATTGCAGGCAATTGAAAATATATCCCATATTAAAAGAGCACACGTAGCTACTTATCAGGCGGCTTCGGGAGCCGGTGCCGCTGCCATGCAGGAACTGGAAGATCAGTACAAGCAACTGACGAACGGTGAAAAACCGACCGTCTCCAAGTTCGCGTATCAGTTGGCATACAATCTGATTCCACAGGTGGATATGTTTACCGATAACGGATATACAAAAGAGGAGTTGAAGATGTACAATGAAACACGCAAGATCATGCACTCCAATATAGAGGTCAGCGCAACTTGTGTGCGTGTGCCGGTGATGCGTACACATTCGGAAGCTATCTGGATCGAGACCGAACGTCCCATCTCTGTAGAAGAGGCACAGGAAGCATTCAGCAAAGCTGAAGGCGTTGAATTGATAGACAACCCGGCCAAGAAGGAATATCCGATGCCGTTGTATCTCTCCGGCAAGGATCCTGTCTATGTAGGCCGCATCCGTAAAGATCTTGCCAATGAAAACGGGTTGACTTTCTGGAGTGTTTCAGACCAGATCCGAAAGGGAGCCGCATTGAACGCCGTCCAGATTGCAGAATACCTCATCAGGAATAAGCAATAAACGTCCTTGCGGCAAAGCTGTCGGGCTACAATTGGAGATCAATTTCCCGGATATATGTCTTAAACCGGCTCTCCACTTGTATGTGTATTTTTTGCACTCCTTTTGATGGAACAACCGTGAAAATATGGTCGGTTTTGTTTGCCGTGACCCATGTCCTTCCGGGAACCGTATTGTCTCCTTTTATTCCGAAATATTCAAGCGCTACCGGATCATATACGCGGTTCCGCTCATCATAGCGGAGCATTGCCTTGAAAGTGTTGCCGTCGTCTTCGGAGTAGGTAACCTTCCATTCCGTATCCCAATCCCATACGTTTACCAATAGTTCATCGGAAGAGGGCGCCAGTACGGCTCTTGCTTCTCCCGGTTTGAATATGGAAAACGGTGTTTCCGGATCCATATAATCACGGTATTCCCATTGGATATCCGTTCCGTTCACTTCAAATACTTTATACCCTAATCTTGTTCCGTCCAGACAAACAGGACCCTCCCAAAAGCCCCCGCATACAGCTCCCACATTGTGCTCAATAATCCCATTTCCGTTATCCATCACGGAATTATAATGGGTGTGTCCGCTGATAAGATGTACATCGGCGTAACCGTCCAGTAATTTATGCAGATCCGCACTATTGCCGTAGGTCGCCTGGTAGCGCGACATGGACGGGGCATGGAACATCACTACCAACGCTTTTTCTTTTGGGACGTAAGAAAGGTCTTTTTTCACCCAATCAAGCTGTTCCTGCGTGAAGTAAGTACTGTATTTTGTGTCGGGGCCGCCTTCAAATAAAATGTTATCCAATACGATATAGTGCACTTTTCCCCTGTTGAACGAATAATAGGTCGGTCCGTAATGCCGTATATAGGTGGAATCGGAGGTCTTATCGTTGAGGACGCTTGCACTGGCCGTTTTCAGGTGGTCGTGGTTCCCTATCGCATAATAAGCCGGCTGTTTCACGGCGCTGAAGTATTCCTTACTGGCATCGTGCATCTCCGGCGTATCGAAAACAATATCCCCGGCTACCATTAAATGGACCGGATCTATTCCCCCTCCAGTTATATTAGCCGTCATTTCCGACAGGATAGGCTTGAGCAGATCCAGTTCTTTCCTGTTCCGTACCTGCGGGTCTCCGACCGCTACAAAAAAGTGCCTGTTGTCCGGGACATTCATTTTGCTCAATGTGAACTCAATGTTTTTCCGGTCTTTTACCTTTTTGAGGTTTATCCAAAACATCGGCACGCTTTTCTCTACAGGTACGGTATATCCTGCCGGGGAAGAGATGTAAACATGTGTGGCGGAAGAATTATAAGGCAATGAAAATTTTCCGGTTTCATCCGTTTGCACCAGGTCTTTTCCGTCGGTAACCACTACTCCGGCAATACCTTGCCCGTTGGAACGCACATAACCTTCAGTCGGGAGAAGTACATTCTCTTCAACTTCTTTGCCGTTCTGTGCCTCCGGTTCATTTTGTCCGCAGGCCAAAACAACCAATAAAATAAAAATGAAATGCAGCATAAAAATCAATAGTCTCATATAAAAATCACGATTTTACTTTTCATTCGATCTCCGGGAAATTAAATTATACAGACCACAATAGATTATCCGATAAAAACGGAGACCTATTCCGTTTTTATCGGACGGATCCGGTTGTTTTCCTGTGAGTTAATAATTTGGATTATTACCCAGATCAGGATTGATTAAAATCTCGGAAGCCGGTATAGGCCATAAATAATGTTTTGCAGGGTCGAATACACGCTGGCTCAGGACCCTGTACCTGGATATATTCGCCATTCGGGAGAAGTCGGGGCACCCGTTCCCGTCAATTTCTGGTGTACCTCCAAAGAACCAGAATCCGTCGGTTACCAGTTTCCGGCAATCGGCAACGGAAGTCGGCAATCCGTAATTGGACCTGTTCATGACCGTTTCAGCGATCCTCCAACGGATGATGTCGTCATAGCGGAGCGCTTCAAAAGCGAATTCCATACGGCGTTCGATACGTAATATACGTCTCAGTCCGGCCTGTCCGGTTTCCGTTATCCGGGGGTAGGCGGAAGAGGCATAATCTGTCTTATAGGCCCTTGCCCGGACTTTATTCATTACATCCAGTACGGACTGGTCTATATCGTTCAGCTCTATTTTTGCTTCGGCATAGATCAATAATACATCGGCATAACGCATGATCAGCTTATCATTATTGACATAAAAGTCATCGTTCCAGTCTTCATCGATCCCTTTGCGCAGCATCAGACCGTTATACGAAGCGTATTGATCGCCCGCTTTGGAGTCTTTGTTGGGAACCTGTCTGTTGAGCTCATAATTCCAACAGGTTGTGCTATCGGGATGAGGTGTATAATTATATCCGAAATAATTGGAGTTGAATTCCACGATTGTATAATTACAACGGGGATCACGGTTCAGGAACGGTTCATTCGGGTTGTACAATGGTGATTCGTCGATTGTTTCCCCATCCGTACATAGAAATGAACAGAACAGATCCCACGAGGGTTGGGCGGTAGTGGATGGGGAAGTGACGTTCCTGCTTAGGTAGGGTCTCACGCCATTGGGCGGGATGGCCGATCCGAACTGATGATCCCGTGGTATACCGAAGACCGTTTCGGTGGAATTCTTGGTTTTGCTCCGGAATAATTCTCCGAAATCGGGATAAAGTTCATACACGCCGAGGTTGATACATTGCAGGGCGGCATCGCGCGCCGTCTCATAGTCGTTGAAAAACAGTGCGATACGCGCTTTCATTGCGTAAGCGGCGCCTTTTGTGGCACGTTTTGTTTCTGCTCCCGTATACTCGACGGGTAATTTCTCGGCCGCATAGTCGAAATCGTTATAGATATGCTGCAATATCTCCATTTTATCGGTCCGTTTCACATGGTAAGCATCTTCCAGATCCATATTCACTTCGTAATATATTACATCTCCGAAGCGGCTTATCAGACGGGAATACATGCATGCCCGGACAAAACGCGCATCTGCCATGTAACGCTCATAATATTCATCCTTGATATTCTCTTTGGAACGATGGATATTTTCCAGGATCGTATTGGCTCTGCTTATGGCTTTGTATGAATAACTCCAGGTGTTTTTCACAAAGGTAGAGTTGTCGCCGTTGAGCGTACCGTTTGTAAATGGTACCAATGTAGTGCGGTTCATCCAGTCATCAGACGCTTCATCTAAAGACATGATCGCCGTCGTGCCCCAGTCGCATTTGAACATGGGCCAGAATTGGTGCAGGTATAAGGTGTTTAAGCTCATTTCGACCTGTGTTTCATCTGTGAACCACGTTTCGCCTGAAGCCTGGGAAAGCGGCTGTAGATCAAGGTCGTGGCATGAAATAAGAATAAGTCCCACGACTCCTGTTATCAGTGTATATAATTTTCTGAACTTCATATTTCTTTATTTATTGGTTTCAAAATGTGGCGTGTTGGTTTTAAAATTTTACAGAAGCACCGAACATGACGGATTTTGTAATGGGGTATCCCGTGGAGCTGACTTCCGGATCCCATCCCTTCGGGAAATGGCTTACGGTGAAGAAATCCTGTAAGCTTGCATATAGTCTCAGGTTGGCGATTGTTGCCTTCTGTAATAGTGTCCGGGGGACGGTATATCCCAACGTGATGTTTTTGATGCGGAAATAGGAGCCGTCGATCAACCAGAAGTCGGATGCCGCGTAGTTGTTTGAGTTGGCATCTCGCATGATACGGGGGTATTGTGCTTTTGCGTTTTGTTCGGCGGTGTTGTAATTGCTCCAGTATTTTCCGAGGATGATTTCAGGAACATTGTACCAGTCCCCGCGTACGGGTTGTACCATTTGTTCCGTCAGGATCGCGTCCCTTTTACCCACTCCCTGGAAAGCCAGCAGGAAGTCAAATCCCTTGTAATCCATGCCGATACTTCCTCCGTAATTGAACCGGGGGAGTGACGATCCGATTGCTACCCTGTCATATTCCGCAGAGATAATGCCGTCAGGCTCACCTTCCGGACCACTGATATCCTTGTATCTTATATCTCCTGCCCCTACTATGGAAGAGGTCACAGCCTCCAATTTATCTCCTGTTTGGTAGATACCGTCACTCAGGTATCCGTAATACGAGAGGTATTCTTCCCCTTCCATGATGACGGTCCAGTTCGAACTGTCGTAATCGCGGGTATCTTTCAGGTATCCCATAACTGACCGGTAATCGTAGAGATTCAACCCGATATGGTATCCGAAATCGTTTATCCTGTCATTCCATGACAATTCGGTTTCCCATCCTTTTGTATTCATCGTCCCGATATTCTGGTACGGGTCCGAATATCCCATAAAATCAGGGATATCCACAGCAATCAGCATGTCTTTTGTCTTTTTCCAGTAATAATCACCCGAGATACGCAGACGGTTATCCAGCAAATGGAGATCGAAGCCTATATCGGTTGTGGTCGTCGTTTCCCATGTATTTTCTTTTATTGCATACTGATAAGCCGAAGCACCTTGTCCCGAGCTGGGAGTGTTGCCGATATAGAGAGTCGGATTGTTGAAACTCAGGTACGATTGGTAGGTGTAGTTTCCGATGCGTTCATCTCCCAATTGTCCCCATGATCCCCGGAGCTTTACCATCGAAATGGCCGGAACACTATTCTTCATAAAAGGTTCCTCACTCACGATCCAACCGGCCGATACCGAGGGGAATGTTCCCCAGCGATGGTCTTTATGAAAACGGGATGAACCGTCCCTGCGCAGGTTGAACTGAAAATAGTATTTCATATCCCAGTTGTACATAAACCTGCCGAAGAAAGAGCGATAACTGTTTTCATAAGCGTCACCGTCATTGTTCATGAATGTACCGGGACCGGCCGTCAGGTAAGGATAATAGGGCAATGCATACTGGTCGCGTGAAGCCATGAGCGATTCATAAAAGTAATAATAGTCTTCGTAACCGATCATTGCATTGATATTATGTTTCCCTATGTTCTTTATGTAGTTGGAAAACAGTTGGGTATTATAGGAATGGTTGTCGTTCCGGTTTTCTTGAAGGTCCATGTTTGCCGTCCCGTCCATAGTCCCTGAAGGAATCTCTTCATCGGGACTTGTATAATACATTACTCTTTTTGTGAATTGCTTATTCTTCAGCATATTGAAGGTTGGGGCGAAGACCATGGTGAGCGAGAGGTCTTTTGTGGGGTTGACCGTAAGGCTGGCTTTGGCATTCGCCACGTAGTTATTGGCCGTTATTGTCCCCCCGTGGAGCATTTTCCCGTAAGGGTTCGTACCGTCTTTGCCTCCGGCCAACCGCCCGTCCGAATAGGTTGCGGCATAGACAGGGGCGGCATAACGCATCTGGAACGATGGGCTGTAAGCCGGGTTTACAGACGAGGTCTTTCTCATGTTGACATCTATTGATGCTTTGAGCCAGTTTTTTATCGTAATATCATTATTAACACGCAGGGACACTCGATCCCATGAGAGGTTTTCTTCAAACAATCCATCTACATTGTCATACCCCACACCTACTTTGGTTTGATGCCTCTCACTTCCGGCGGTAATCCCTATTTGATGGCTTTGCCGCGGGGCATAGTCCTTCAATATCAGTCCCACCCAATCGGTATTCGGGTACAGATCCGGATTTTGCTTGTTCAATGTCCAGTAATTATCGATAAGGTCTTTGTCGTAAATGCTGTATTCATTGACTTCGGGTACGGCGCCCGAACCGTTCCATTCGCGCTCGTTCACGACTTTCATGTACGTAACGGCATCAGCATAATCCGGCATGTCGGTCGCAAAGTCCATTGAATAGCTATAATTGTAATCGATGTCAATATCTTTTTTCGAACCCCGTTTCGTTGTGATGAGAATCACTCCCGAAGCCGCCCGTGCACCGTATATGGATGCCGATGCCGCATCTTTCAATACCGTCAGGTTCTCGATATCGTTGGGATGCACATCATTGATGCTTGATGTGGCAACCCCATCCACAATAACCAAAGGGGCATTGTCCCTCATGGAGGTGATTCCTCTTACCCGGATACTTCCTCCCGCTCCCGGAGCCGAACTTGATCTTGTTACGGTCACACCCGGTAAAACCCCTTGCAAAGCTGCGGATATCTGTGTTGTCTGACGGGCGGCTAACTCGGCGCCATCCAAAGAAGATACGGCTCCTGTCAGGTCTTTTTTCCTTGCACTGCCATACCCGATCACCACCACTTCCTCAAGGGCCTGGTTGTCTTCCTTAAGGATGATCTTCAGTTCGTTTTTGTCATCTATCTTTGCCTCTTGCGTGACGAATCCTATGTAGGAAACTGTTAAGACGGCACTATCGGGAGCATCCAGCACGAATCGCCCGTCCATATCGGTAACGGTTCCCGTGGAAGTCCCTTTGATGACAATGCTTGCCCCGATAACCGATTCCCCATCCTCATCCGTTACTGTTCCCGACTGGCGTTTTACAACTTCCGCCTGTTTTTGAGCGATTTGCGCCTCTCCCCTGATAATAGCGTATGTATTATCGGAAAATTTCCTATAGGTAAAACCAGTGGAGAGAAGGGTTTGAGATAAGGTTTGTTCCACATCCGCCTGTTGCAATTCCAATACAGACACTTCCACACCTTTAATTAAATTGTTATCGAAAGAGATATTCACTGAATACCGCTCCGATATTTTCTGGATACGTGTTATCAAACCTTCTTTCGGAAAAGTTAAGTCGTATTGTTGTGCAACGGTACGGACGGGAAACACGACCCATACGAGGAACACTACTACCGGCCAGATGCCGGAATGAATACTTGTCCTGATCTTTTTTTTCATTGTCGTTTTCATTTAAAAATACCTATATATTATTATATCTTTGTTTATGAGTCTATTATCTGTCTGTTTATTCGTTTTTAAAAGGCATAGGAAGAACCTTTCCCTTTTTCAGAGGAAAAAATTTCAATTGCTAAAATCAAAGATGATTTGTTACCCTAAAGGGAGAACGGGAAGAGAATTAAAAAAACCTCATATAATTGTTCTAATCATATAAAATTACTTGTGAATGTGTGATGCGGTAGTTTACGCCGTACATCGCACTGATGATCTCCATTACCTGCCCGAGCGACGTTCCTTTTTCAAAGGAAGCGGTAAGCAACATTGTATGAAGCGCCGTTCCTTCTATCGTTATCTCTTTTCCAAAGTGTTGTTTTATCCTTAGTTTCAACTCGTCAGCATTCGCCTTGTTTAATACCAACCGGTCATCCATCCACCCGCAGGCGTCATTCCATTTCACGTCCGAAATATCCGCACTCCTATCGTCCAATTTATAATTCAGTTGCTTATTCGATGTGAGCGTACCGTATAATTGACCTGCGGAACCCACTTCCACTTTTCCGCTACGTACGGATACTACATTTTCGTGAAGGCTTTTATAGGCTTTTATATTAAAACTTGTCCCCCTTACAACCGTTTGCAAATCCCCGTGATATACGATAAATGGTCTTTCGGTATTCTTGGCCACCTCGAAAAAAGCTTCCCCTTCTTCCAACCATACTTCCCGTATACGACGATTAAATTGATCCTGAACGATATACAAGCTGGTCTCTTTATTCAGTTGTATATTGGAGCCATCCGGCAAAGTAATTCTCATAATGGGCCTTTCCCCCGTTGTCTGATAATAGGTTTTGTCCGCCTGCGCCATAGTAACACCTGAATAGCCATCCGATAATCTTGGAACCATATACCATAAGCCCCCGATAATCAAAGCTAGCGCTACAGCGGCAGCGGCATATTTCGTAAACCAGCGGATAACAAGTTTCGGCCGGCGATCCCGTCCCCTATGTATTTGTTCAGTTATTTGCTTCCAGACTCTCTCTGTAGAGACATCCACAAGAGGATTATCCTGATCGACAGTATTCAGCATGTGCTGATCGGGGATCCACTCTTCGAGCATCTCGCGTTCCTTTTCACTCACGTCCCCTTGCCGGTAGCGCCGGATCAGATCCGTAACGTACATCAGACTACTGATTTTCTTCGCTTTTCCTTGTTTCATCATTATAACTTGTTCAATTACATCAGCAGTTTTCCCGCAATAGCATAATACAAATGAATTTATCTTCTGTTCATTTCTCTTATCCCTTCCGGTTCTTATCCCCTTCTATTAGATAAAAGGAACGAACAGGATAAATCTACTTGAAAAACCGATTAAGATTTTGTTAAGATTCTATCTTATCCTTATTTTAAGCCATGCATATCTACACTATATTCCTTTTTCCGGGCCATCAAAATTAACTGGAACGTAACAAGTCGGCAGGAATTTATACATAACTTTGCAACAAAAAATGACGGATAAACAATTATTGGAACGAATATCCCAAAAG
>ERZ778021.754-NODE-754-length-48928-cov-9.333026_pt1 | contig 48928 bp, 47 predicted proteins | sample MGYA00375751_ERZ778021 | MGnify/ENA primary metagenome ERZ778021 (study PRJEB29350, sample SAMN05389814) | bioreactor metagenome | isolation source: Thiocyanate stock bioreactor | place: South Africa: University of Cape Town | collected 2013-08-29 ... | reverse complement strand
CAGCTCTTTATCCTTCTTAAGGGTATTCCATACCGACCAGGCTATGGCTCCGGCCAGCAGCAACAGGATAAGCAGCGAGCTTACCGATGCAACCTGGGTTGCCATAATGTAGTTGTCAGGTTCGAAGCGGAATACAATCTGATGTTCGCCGGCAGGTACGCGAAGGGCGCGTAATGTCCAGTCGGCACGGAAATGAGGCGTTTCCTTCCCATCCACAAAAGCTTTCCATCCGGGTTGATAATAAATCTCGGAGAAGATGGCAAGCTGTTCGGTTTTTGTATTTGACTGGTATGTAACCACATTCGGCTTGTAATCGGTAAGTGCAATCGTTGCCGTAGAATCCGGTTGAGGAGTGAAACCTTCCAGATCGGCAGCAAAACGTTTGTCGACAACCGCCACCATCAACGGATTGAACTGATTCATTGCAGCCATCTCGGCATCGGCATTGTCCACCATCTCCACCTTTTGGGCAAACCATGCGTTTCCATAGGCGAAAGGATTGCGTATAGGAGCCTGTTCCGGATTGTAAATGATATAGCGCATATTCAGCATATTCAACGTAGGACAAACCATCAGTCCTTTGATCACATCATCGGCAGTCTTTGCCTGTTGGAAAGTTTTCATGATCGACTGTATCTCACCCGTCAGGCGATGGTCAATCAACTCCTGATACCTGCGCAACTTGGCGGCATGGTAACCTCCAATGGATTTATGATAAAATGAAGTGGTAGTTTCCTGGAATGGATTATTCAGGTTCAACACCCGGAAAGAGGGATCTGTATCCTTCAGTATTTCTTTATCGGCCACCGTTGCCTTGTAGGTCTCGGCAGGTTGCTCACGTACAAAGTCGTCGCCATTAAGGTAGCGCTTGTCCACACTCCATAGGTCGGCCAACATAAGGATAGCTATTCCCACACCAACATATACAGCTGTTTTCTCTTTGTTCTTCGCTTTAAAATACCAGAACAAAAGAGATACGCCCAGCAGAATAAAAATCAACGAGCGTAAAGCATCTGCCTGTGCCAGAGATTTACGGTCCATCAACAAAGCATTGTAATACCAGTCCGGCATCTGATACTGGGTATCCATGGGCGAGCGGAAATCAAGGAACAGGGACGGCATCAACCAAAGAATCAGACAAATACCGCCTGTAAGCCCTAAAGCAGTCAGGGTTCCCCGCTTCAGCAGGTTCACGTCCACCTTTCCGGAAAGTATCTCCTTCAATCCCCAGAAGGCAATGAGCGGGAATACAAGTCCCGGAATCACCAAAGCCATCTCCACTGTACGGAACTTGTTGTACATGGGAAGGTTATGAAACATAAAATCGTTGAAGCCGTCAAAGTTCTTTCCCAATGCCAGCAAGGTAAGAAAAACAGAACCTCCCAGCATCCACCATTTCAACTTTCCGGGAACCACGAACAGTCCCAGTACGAACAAGAAACAGACGATAGCGCCGAAGTAAACCGGACCAGAGGTAAATATCTTATCGCCCCAATAGGTGTAACTCTGCACATCGTTGCCTAATTGGGCTCCTTTACTCCGAAGCTCCTTGTATAGGTTTGAATTATTGTCCAATGTACCTCCCGAAGCTCCTCCGTAGGCATTGGGTACTAATAAGGTGAGCAGCTCTCCCTTGCCGTAACTCCAGGCAAAGGCATACTCTTTGTCCAGACCGTCGGACACCTTGGCGGCACTTCCGGTAGTTGCCTGCGTAAGTTCCGTAGGACCGCGCATGGAGGTTTTACTCATCTCCCAGTTGGCATACAGATTCCCTAAGTTAGGTAACACAGCCAGGATAACACAGACAAGCATAACACCCGAAATCTTCACCAGCGGAACCATTGCCTTTTGGCGGATCTGATCCCAGGCGAAGCCGATGTAGATAAACAGACAAAGTAGCGCCAAGTAATAGGTGATCTGTAAGTGACCGTTCAATACCGAAAGGGCTACACCCAAGGTAAACAGCACCGCTCCCCAAAGAAATTTACTCCGGAACAACAATAGCATACCGGCTATCGTGAGTGGCATATAGGCAATTACGTAAGCTTTGGTGATATGACCGGCTTCGATGATAATCAGATTATAAGAAGCAAAGGCAAAAGCGATGGCTCCGGCGATGGCGAGCCACAGCGGAATCCCCATTACACACATCAGGATGTAGAAGCAGATCAGTCCGGTGAGCACCATGCTGGCCCCGTTAAAGTCGACCGACTTAATCGCTTTTTCCAGATAGAAAAGGTATTCGGGTGCTGTTCCTTTCACCGCAATGTTATACGAGGGCATACCGGAAAACATGGATCCGGTCCACGCGATTATGTTACCGTCTTTGGCCTCGGCCGCATGCTTGTTGAGCTCTTCAGACATGCCTGAGAACTTGAGCATATCGCCCTGATGTATCACCTTTCCATCCAATACCGATGGAGAGAAGTAGGCTATTGTAACTACCGTAAATAAGAGGAGGGCTGCCAAATGCCCGCCCCATTTCTTTGCTAAGCTCTGCATATTTTCTGTTTTAATTATAAATTCGTTTATACCCGCCCCTTCACCCATTTGGCAAAGTAAAAGCGTACTGCAAACCATCCGTGAAGCAGGATGACAGGTAGCTTCCCGTAGTAGCGGCACATAATTTCATAACGCTCCTTCAGCGATGCCTTGCGGTTTACGGTGCTCATGCCCGCTTCCAGGAAGTTGGATAATATCATATGTGTATGATGAATCGTATTCGAACGCTTCAGGCATCGTATACACCAGTCGTAATCGGCTACCAGACGGTAATTCAAGTCGTAATCGGGCGCCAGCTCACGTTTTACGAGAAACGACTGGTGGCAGACCAGCATACCCATACGAAAACTTTTCCAGGTAAGCTTCTTCGGGGCTTTCAGGCGCCGTGCTCCCAGGCTGCGTCCCTCCGCATCCACCAGGTTGGTTTCTCCATACAGCACATCCGGATAGATACCCCGTTTATCCAATCGTTTCACCATACGGTAAATCGTATCTGCCGTAGGCAATGTATCTCCGGCATTGAGAAACCAAACGTAATCGCCCGTTGCTTTGTGCAAGCCTTTATTCATGGCATCGTACAACCCTTTGTCGGGTTCACTTAGCAGGCATGTAATTCCGGATGCATAGCGGTTGGCTATCTCGAGGGTGCCATCTGTCGATGCCCCGTCTATCAGAATGTACTCGATGTGAGGGTACGACTGACTGAGAACACTCAGGATGGTCCGTTCCAGCCATTGTTCTGCGTTATAAGTAACCGTTATGATGGAAAAAACGGGTTGTATCATCTTTCTTTCATTGTTTGCATCCGCTTGGATGCGTCTTCATATAATTGATAATATCGGCCGGCAATTTGCTGCTGATTGTAGTGGACTTTCACTCTCTCCACACAGGCATCCCGTATTACCTCATCTCCGGATGCGGCTATCGTCCAATATATTCCCCTGGCCAGATCCTCGGCATCCAGGTAATCGGCCACATAGCCGTTCTCCTTATGATCAATCATTTCGGGGATACCTCCGTTGCGGAAACCAACACACGGGGTTCCGCAAGCCATGGACTCCATGATGGAGTTGGGCAGGTTGTCCTCCAAAGACGGAATCACAAACAGGGTTGCAGCCGAATAGGCCTTGACCAGCTCTGATTCTGAACTCAGATAACCGAATGAGCGTGTAGGATAGGGAAAATAGCCGAGAATATCCTCCTGTGCCTTGCCCATCAACAAAAGCTCGATGCGGTCGTCCAATTCAGGATGTTTCTCTTTCAGTATCCGGCAGGCCTCCTTCAGGTAAGCAGCGCCCTTACGTTCGTCCGTAAGCTTGGCGGCACCAAACAACAGATAGACTTTATCTGCATCCAGATTGAAATGGGTTCTGGCTTCAATCCGGTCAACCGGATAATACCGGGTTGTATCAATGGGATTAGGAACCCATGTAATCTGGGCTCCCGATAATAATTCGCTGTGACGGGCAGTTTCTGTAATCCATTTGCTGCACCCTACGTAGACTATCCTATCTTGCGGTATCTTCTTTTTCTGCTCCCAAGTCAGCGCCGACAGATCGGCAAAGGGATGCGCAGGCTGCTGGGGACAGTTGAAACATTTTTCCGTAAATTTAAGGCAATTGCCCGAATAATGACAGATTCCGGTAAAGGCCCACATATCGTGCATTGTCCACAATACTGTTTTCCCGGATCGGATCAGTCCACGTATATCCGCTATGGAAAGCAAACCCTGATTTATCCAGTGCAGGTGAATCACATCGGCCTCCTGTACCAACGGATGACGGGACAAATCATTCCCGGTATTTGCAATCGAAGTGCGGAAAAGATTCTCTTTACTAAACTTGTTACACAGAAATATAAGGAGTCTCTCTGCTACAAACCGGAGGAAATTAAGCTTGGTAGTAAGCCATGATGTATTGACAGAGTACACATGGGGATCGTCTGTCTGCTTGTCGCGGACCAGCATCTTCGCCTCAACTCCAATGGAATGCAGGGCATACATCAGTCGTTTGGCTGCCACTGCGGCGCCTCCTGTGTTTTCGGAAGTACAAAGAATCAGAACTTTCATATCCTGCAAATCGTTAGCCCTCTTTTATTATTTTGTAAGTTTATTCAAATAATACCTTGCCAGCCGCTTGTAAGAGAAGAAACTCCCTTTTACGGCCGCTTCATTAATGTCTTTGTTGTCCATCACATACACCGGATGGGTGAGTGGTAAAGCGATGGGTTGCGAAGATACAAATTGTTTTTCTTTTTTTCGGGTAGCGTGTGTGGCTCCAACGGAATTGAGTCCGATATTGGTAACCAGGTTGACCGACGGGTAGATGGAGAGCTGGTTTTGTGTTCGCAGCATAAAGTAATACTGCACATCCCATGCGCTTATACCATAACGGTCTGCCAATGTGTCTTCAATAAAGGAGGTGAAATAGATCTCCTCCCGTTTGGTACGGAAAAGGGATTTACGCTTGTCCGGGTTGTTCTTTGTAGCCTCCCAGAAAGGAAAATCGAGAGAGAAGTTTTTCCATACCCTGCGCCACGTTGCCCATCCCCAGATATGAGTAACGGAACAGAAATCGTAACTTAGCTCCGGCGATATAGCCTGAGGCAGGAAACAATTCCCGCTGATATGGCCTATCCGCGGATCGTCTTTATAACGCAACAGCAGCTCTTCGCAATAGGGGAAAAAGGATGGGTGAGGCAGACAATCGTCTTCCAGAATCACGCCATATTCCTCCTGCTCGAAAAACCAGCTGATAGCTTCCGAGACAGCCCTTTTACATCCCAGGTTTTGTTTGCGGTACAGCGTCTTCACCTCACATGGCCAGTCCACCTTCTCCGTAATGGCTCTTGCCTGTGCCGCCCTTTCCGCCTCATCGGGGCGCCCTGCTCTGGGAGCATCGGCCGCCACATACAACCGTGCAGGCTTGATTGCCCGTATCTGTTCAAAAACCTGTTCTGTGGTATCCGGTCTGCAAAATATTAAAAACAAAATGGGAATATTGTACATCGTCTCCTTTATTTAGCCGTTTTCGGGAAAAGATTTCCCAATTTATCTATCTCCTTTTTCAGCGTAAAGGCATCATTATTCATGGTGCGTGAGCTAAGAAGCTCCTTCAGGTATGTCTTTCCGTCTATCACCTCCTGCAGTTTGGATGCTAATCCCTCTACATCGTTATGATTCACCAATTCGCCGTAGCCAAAGTTAATTAAATAACTTGCGATTCCTACCGGCGTAGATAAAATATAATTGTCGAAATAAAAAGCCTCGCTCAAAACAATGCCAAAAGATTCTTTTGGGGAGGTATGCACAAATACTTTGGCTCTGTTATACCATTCCCACAACTCTTTTTTATCGTAAACAGCTCCCGGAAACAGAACCTTCTCCGTGAGGTGCGGATTCCGTTTATAAAATTCGTCGATCATCTGCCTGAAATCGTGTGCACGGTTTTCCACCGGTCCCACAAAGACAACCTTCCAGTCCTTCAGGTCTGTCTTCTCCAGAGCATACAGCAGCTGTTCGTTGTTTTTATCGGGGGCACCGATACGTCCCACGGCCAGCATAATATTCTCCTTTTCTGGCAGTGAACGTCTTTTAATCTGCAGCTCCCGGCAATATTCTTCATCAAATCCGTTCAGCATCAACACCACTTTATCATTCACCCTTGCAGGAAGTTCAGTACGCAGATAATCAAACAACGACGGAGTCTCAACCGAAATCAGGTCGGCCAACCCGCAGGTGAAATGCATCGCCTTACGGATAAGGAAATTCTTAGCCTTCATCAGCAACGAATTCTCTTTGCGAAACAGGGAGGTGAACAATCCGTAACCGTCTCCTTTGATATAAAATACCCCATTCGGATTCAGCATCTTGTAGATTAATCCGATCAGTCCGGTCTGAACCGAAAAATGGAACCGCATCAGTACATCCGCTTCCCGGGCATGCCTCAAAATATAGTAGAGAAAATACCACTCACCCTTAAAGGTAAAGGAAGAGTAATCGCTTTTGAATGGTAAAGGAATCAGTTTTACGCCTCTGTACTCTGCCGGCAGATGTTTGTTATTTTCGGATAAGGGATACACAATCCGGACTTCCAGATTATACTTTTTCCCCAGATAATAAGGCGTGAGAAATACATCTTTCCCCAAATTAATCTCCTGAAAATCGACAATCGGAAATACCAGCGTTCGTTTACGTTCCATACAGGCGTTACTTGGATGCACCAGCCGGTAAAGGCTTTCCGCAGACGGTGAATAGATAGTTGAGCCAATATACCTTGCGCCGTTGGTTCTTTTTAAGCGAGTAGACCAAATAAGCTAAGGCCGACTTCCCGAAGTGAATGGCCCATAGAACCGGATAAAGAAGCTTCAGATGCAGCTTCGAATAGGCAAGCTGACTGCTTATGAAAAAGAATTTGGATGGTTTGTCAAATACCGTGTTCAGGTGGGTTGCCCCTCCTTCAAAGTGAATTATTCTGGCTTCAGGAACCGAATGAACCGCAAAACCGGCCTTCTTGATCCGGCTGCACAGATCCGGCTCCTCATAGTACATGAAAAAGATTTCATTAAACCTCCCTACTTTCTCAAACACCGTTCTCTTTATCATCATATCGGCCCCACAGATGGTCCCTACCGGTTTACTGTGTCCGGTATTGAAATGTTCTCCTTTGTCGGAATAAGGGATATTGAGTGCAATACAGATTTCCCTTAGCACCGAATGGGTGAACAGACTATAAGATCCGTTGGGTTGCTCGTCGGGCGTATACAGGTTTCCTCCACAAAGAGCGACCGATGGTGTTGTATCGAGGTAGGTGGCCAAAATGGAAACCGCATCATTCAACAGCACCGTATCCGGATTCAGGAAAAATATATACTTCCCCTTTGCTTCATCAAAGGCCCGGTTATTGGCTGCCCCAAATCCCAGGTTACGATCCGACTCGATTACGGTGACCGATGGATAGGAATCTTTTACCATCCGTACTGAATCGTCGGATGAGGCATTGTCTATTACGATCACCTCGAATGAGACCCCTTTCGTAAGGGCAAAAAGACTTCGCAGGCAATTGTCAAGGTAATCACGTGTATTGTAGTTCACAATGATTACCGAAACCGTGTAAAGTAAGGATGAGCAGGTGTTGTTCATTGTTTTTTGTTAAGAGCTTCTTTCAGTGCTTCCAGATACCCTCTACCGTGCTTCAGGTCGGGTTCCATATAATTACCTTCCGCCCATTCGTTCCACGATTTGAGTATGACCACCTTGTGTTCATCGGCCTTATGATCTACGCTATCCAATACCTTCTCCACATGCTTACGAAACAATCCGGGAGAAGAATTTTTTAAAATGACACCGAATTTGCCGGTACGGGGAGAATGGTCCCAGTTGGGAACAACCGTGGGGTATACATTCTCCTGCGCATCTTCCTTGCCGGAGAAGAATTTCATGGCATCCTTGTACTCGCACCAGAATCCGTGTTTAAAAAACTCACGCTTTATTTTATTGACCGCCATTTTAAATACGGAAAGTCCGTGTCGCTGGTAATCGAACAGACGAACAACGTTAACCGCATCAAATCCACGGGAGAGCAATAGGTCTATATTCTCCGCTTTATAAGTATGCGCTACGAAATGAATCCCTTTAAGTCCGTTCCGGATTGCCAGCTGCTGCCAGCAATCTATAAATTCTTTGGGATCGGGAATCTCCAACGGAGAGAAGACAAGGAAAAAAGGCTTTCCATCCACTGTTATGTAGCGCTTGTCTTTGAATGCAGGCAACACATCGTAAAAATGATGTTCGTAATCGGACAAGCCATTGTAAGTCTGTTCAATTAAAGGCTCTTTACTCTTTACTCCGCAATAGATTCCATGCCAGCTATGGTTGGCCCAAGCCAGACAAAAAGGGAAATCGGGGTTGCCGGACTCCAGCACCTCCGTAAAAGGTCTGTCCAACAAACGGCGGCCGTTACCGAACCAATAATGCCAGTAACAGAATCCCTCGACACCATACTCACGGGCCATATCAGCCTGAGCAACACGCGTTTCGGGCACCCTCAGGTCGTAATAGCCCAGATCTGCCGGTACCTGAGGTTGGTAATGTCCTCTGAACAGGGGCTTTGCTTTACCCACATTGGTCCATTCCGTAAATCCTTTTCCCCACCACGCATCATTTTCGGGTGTTGGATGGAACTGTGGCAGATAAAAGGCCAGTACCCTTGCTTTATTTTGTTTCATCGTTTTTCTTTTGTACTGCAAATTTACGCTTCATACCGCTAAAATAACCAAGAATCTCCTCCAGAATTACCACGCGAAGCAATTTCATCACTCCCACATACAACAATGCAGAAAGCAGAATCTTGAGAATCAGCAACAAATATATATTATCCACTGGTTTTAACAATAAGGAAACCACCAGGAAAACCGCAACAGTAATAAATCCGAAGGGAAGCACATCCCTTATAAAATCGGTCAGTCCGAAACGGAGCAATCTCCACGCGACTACAAAGTAGGCCCCCAATGTAAGTAAATTGATCGCCGTAGTGAATAACAACAGTTTAACCACTCCCAGATGCACCGTCGCCACTATGGTTGCCAAGAGTAAACATCCGTTCACAAGGCTGAATATCAGGTTTACACCCGGATGACCACGGGATATCATAACATTTACATACAGGCTGTACATCGGGACAAATGCTCCCCAGATACAAAGAATCTGAAGAATTACCACCGCACCCAGCCATTTGGCCGTAACCATCACCAAAATAAACTCTTTGGCGATGAAGGCAAGTCCCAGAATCATAGGAAATGAGATAAAAGCTGTAAACCGCATCATTTTGCGAAATACAGCCCGCTGCCGTTCGGTTTCATTACTTATCTCGGACAATACAGGTAAAGCCAATGTGTTGATAATTCCATACACAATGGAATAGGGAATGGTATACCATTTATTTGCCTGGGTATAGTAACCAACCTGTTCCGCATCGTAATACTTACCAAGGAACAAAGAATAGGCCCCTCCGGCCAGCTGGGTGATTACACCCGAGAAAAGAAGCTTTACGCTAAACGGGAACATCCGCTTTAGAGCAGGCAGATGGAACGAAGCTTCCGGTCGCCAGTCGCTCATCATCCAGAGCAGCAGGGTACGGAAAAATGAAAGTGACACCGCCTGTATGGCGATGGCCCAATGCGCAAAATCGAGCAACGCAAATGTAAGTCCCAGTACACACGACAACAGAATGGATCCCAGATTTACCATGGCCAGCTGCTTCTGCGCAATCTGCTTGGTAAGAATGGCGTTTTGAATGATACCCAATGCGTTGAAGACAAATGACAGGAACACCACACGGGAATAATCCACCAGAACCGGTTGATCGAAGAAACCAGCTATTGCCGGAGCCGACACAAAAAGAATGAGGTAGATGACCAGACTGATAAAAACGTTGAACCAGAAGACCGACGCATAGTCCTCTTTGGTAGGTGCCTGCATTTTAATTAGTGTGGACGAGAAACCACTTTCCTGCAGTGTGTTGGCAACCAGGGTGAAGACCGAGATCATCCCGATTAAACCATAATCGTCGGGCATCAGGATTCGGGCCATCACAATCCCGAATACCAGCTGGACTAGCTGTTGTGAAAAGGTATTAAGTCCCCCCCAGAAAATGCCTGTGGCGGTACGTTCTTTCAATGATTTCATTCAGAAACTTTTTTCCTAAAAATTTTGGTCAGACTCCCCCCTGTTCCAAGCTTTACGCCCAGGTACTCGTTCATGTCGTCCATCAATGCCCGGATTGCACTACCCCAGCCTAAACGGATACCCTCTGACTTTTGGTGTACGACCGGTCCTCCATCGGACAATTGCCATTTATTAATAAACTGATAAACATGGGCATCGGGACGACGCACCATGAAGGTTGCTAAAAAACGGAATGCATAATACTGTTTAAGTTCCGTAGCATCGGGACGCATCAGGTTAGATTCCTCAGCCACACTAAGCAATCCGCAGCTATTGAACAATTCAAACATACTTTTCCGGGTAAAGAAATGTACATGGGTATCGTCAAGCAGACCAAAGGACTGGTATGGAAATTCGCCTTTAAGCAGGCTCATCACTACTGCATTATGAGAAATATTGGGAACAGATGACAAAATAAATCCTCCGGGCTTCAGAAGGGAGACTGCTTTTTCGAGGGTCTTCCGTGGATTACGCAGATGTTCTAACACATCTCCCATCACCACATAGTCGAAAGGACCTTCTATTGTTTCAAACCAGGGATCAGTATCCAGATTACCTACCACCATCTGTTCTGCATAAAGAGCTGCATGGCGGGCCATTTCGGCGCTTATTTCGACTCCGGTAACCCGACAATCCAACTCTTCTTTCATATAGCGAGTCATATATCCCATGGCAGCGCCCAGCTCCAACACCCTGGATCCGGGTGTAACCCATTGCAATAAAGGCGAGGGGGTATATGCCTCTTCTGTTAATCCGTATATTTTTCCCATCTGGTTTTCTATAACCTCCCGTGAGCACATTCCCGGGGCAAAATCCCCTTAACGTCAAACAGGATGGTTTTTTGATTTTTTACAAATTGAAAGTCGACCGACCGGAAGCAATCGTGCCCTACAGCAAGCACAATGGCATCGTAGGTGGTAAGGTCGGGCAGATCGGGTAACAGGCTGATGCCGTATTCCTCCTCCACCTTGCTTCGCAACACCCAGGGATCGTACACTTCCACCGTTACTCCGAAGTCGGACAACTCTGTATAGATATCAATGATCCTTGTGTTGCGGGTATCGGGGCAATTCTCCTTAAATGAAAAGCCCAGAATCAGGGCCTTACTCTGACCGATACAGATTCCCTTTTTACTCATCAGCTTCACCACCTTTGATGCTACAAAATGCCCCATGGAATCATTCACATTCCGTCCCGATAATATCACCTGGGGGTGATAACCCAGGCATTGAGCCTTATGAAGCAGGTAGTAGGGATCCACACCGATACAATGACCTCCAACCAGACCGGGACTAAAATTCAGGAAATTCCATTTGGTTGAGGCGGCCTCCAGCACTTCGCGGGTGTCTATCTCCATGCGGTCGAATATCAGTGCGAGTTCATTTACAAATGAGATATTTACATCCCGCTGGGCATTCTCGATGGCCTTGCTGGCTTCGGCAACCTTCATGGAAGAGGCTGTAAACACACCCGCTTCAATGATTGAAGCATATAAACCGGTCAGCATCCCGGCAACCTCGGGGGTTGAACCGGATACCACCTTCCGAATGGTCTCCAGACGGTTTTTCTTATCACCGGGGTTGACCCGTTCCGGAGAATAGCCACAAAAGAAATCCAGGTTATATCTTAGTCCGGATGTTTGCTCGAGCACAGGAACACAATCCTCCTCCGTGCATCCGGGATAGACAGTCGACTCGTACACAACCACGTCGCCTTTCTTAAGCATACCGCCAATCATGGCTGTTGCCGAGAGTAACGGAGACAAGTCGGGCGATTTAAACCGGGTGATGGGAGTAGGAACCGTAACAATATAAACCGAACAGGATTGGATGGATGCCGGATCAGAGCTAACTGTAAGTCCACCGGAGTTATCAACAGAGGTTTTCAACACCTTAACAAGCTCATTTTCATCCACCTCAAGTGTGTTATCAACACCCTGTTGCAAATCGGCTATCCGGGACGAATCTATATCGAAACCTCTTACCCGGTACTTTTTGGCAAAAGCAACCGCAAGGGGTAAGCCTACATAACCGAGACCAATAATTGCTATTTCCATTTCTTAGATTGCTTAACGTCCGGATACACCACAGGTTCGTCACTCCCGTCCCCGAAAGCAACCTGCGGGGACAAAGATAATAAATTGGGAGAATAGTTATTCCTTATTTATCCTTTAAGGCATAAATACGTTGAATAATATCCACAACCTTTAACCCTTCCAGCACATTGGTGGTTATACATGCGTTTCCTGAGAGAACCCGGACTACATTTTGAATTACATAATTATGATTTTGCGCGGAACCCTTATAGGCTCCATAGTCGTTGCCTGGATTGGTGGGAGCCAATTGGGGCAACTGATAATCCTTTACATGGCAATATTCTACTTCGTTCATATACTGCCCCCCTATCTTCACACTTCCGTTTTGAGCCACGATAAGAATGCTGCTCTCCATATTCTTATCCCATACGGAGGTCGAATAATTGAGGGTACCCATTCCTCCGTTCACAAAATCGAAACTCACGAACCCCGAATCTTCAAAATCGGTGAGTCTGCTGTGGTTAAAGTCGCGGAAACGAGCCTGAATATTGGTGATATCTCCAAACAGCCAGTACATGATATCAATAAAATGGGAGAATTGGGTAAACAGAGTTCCTCCGTCCAGCAGAGCCGTGCCATGCCAGCCTCCCGGTTTATAATAACGGTCGTCACGGTTCCAGTAACAATTTAGCTGCACCATGTATAAATCGCCCAGTTTTTTGGAATCAATCAGCTCTTTTATCCATACGGAAGGAGGCGAATACCGGTTTTGCATCACACAAAACACCTGCTTCCGATATTTCAGGGAGGTAAATACCACCCGCTCTGCCTCGGAAACGGTTAGCGCCAGAGGTTTCTCCACAACAATATGATATCCTGCCTCAATTGATTTAATGGCCATGGAGGCATGCATCCCGTTGGGAGTACAAATACTGATTACATCTATGGGGAGGTTCGCCGACAAAAGTGTGGACAAATCCTTAAAAAACAGAATTACGTCGGCCGGTTCATTTCCGGCCCGCCTGTTTTCATTGAGAGCTCCGGCAGGAACAACCGACTGATCTCCCGTGTCCAGCTTTAGCAACTCCAGAGACAGCACATCGCATATGGCTACTAATTGGGCTCCCGGTTCCCTGCGAACCATCTCAATGTGGCGCTTTCCGATGTGTCCACAGCCAACAACGGCAAAGCGTATTTCTTTATCTTGTTCCATAAACGGTATCAATTTCAAGGCTCTTCGTTACGTATCGGCATGTAGGTATTATTACTCGCATCCGGCTTGTAATCCGTCCGATTCGAAAAAAGCATTTACCTGTTGAATAATATATTGAATTTCATCTTCACGCATCTCGGTATGGATGGGCAAAGACAGCACTGTTTTACATAATTGGGAGGCGACTTCCGGTTTTTCAACCGGACGGAATGCCTGACGAAAGGCATGTTGCTCATTAAGGGGTAAAGGATAATACACCATGGACGGTATATTTCTTCTTTTCAGAAATTGCTGCAAAGCATCGCGTTTCCCATTGTTTACCTGCAACGTATACTGATGAAAAACATGGGTGGACGAAGCGGTGCGCTGGGGTACTTTTATACCCTTGCAACGTTTAAATCCTTCGTCATATCTATCGGCAACTTTTTGCCGGGCTTTGTTGAATTCATCCAGATGTGATAGTTTGACTTCCAGAACAGCCGCCTGGATACTGTCCAGTCTGGAATTGCAGCCTACACGCTGGTGATGGTATTTGGACTGCTGACCGTGATTTGCAATCATACGTAAAGTATTTGCCAATTGCTGATCGTGGGTAAACATCGCTCCTCCGTCGCCATAACAAGCCAGAGGCTTGGATGGGAAAAACGAAGTGGTGCCAATCACCCCCATGGTACCGGCCATCCGCGTCTGTCCCCCCGGGAAGCGGTAGACCGCCCCCATCGACTGGGCGTTATCTTCAATTACATATAGATTTTGTCTGGATGCAAAAGAGAGGATAGAATCCATATCGCAGCATTGCCCAAATAAATGGGCCACTACAATAGCTTTGGTCCTGGAAGAGCAGGCTTTTGCCAGCGTATCTGCGGTAACCATAAACGTATCCGGATCCACATCCGCCCATACTGGGGTCAAGCCTAGCAAAGCCACAACCTCCGCAGCAGCCACATAGCAAAAGACAGGTACTATAACCTCGTCGCCGGGTTTTAAAGTCAGAGCCATCAGCGCAATCTGCAAGGCATCCGTACCATTGGCACAAGGAATTACGTAGGGAACATCCAGGTAATCCGCCAGCTTTCCGGCAAACGATTTGACCTCCGGACCATTTATAAACTGTCCCTTCTCCACCGTTGCCAACAAGGCGGCATCAATCTCATTCTGAAGCCGATGATACTGCCTTTGCAAATCTACCATCTGAATATTAACCTGAAGTTCCGACACGCTGTTTCCCATTATTCATTATACATCGCTAACTTCCATAAAAACATAAAAAAGGCCTATTTATTATACAGATCGGTTTATTTCTTCGTCAGAGAATCACTTTTCATTTAATGCGATCTTTCAATAAAAAGAATTTTAAAATTTAACACCGGAAAAGTATATTATGAACATATGTTCATTATATTTGCAGAAAAATACAGATCAACAAACAACATCAACCATTATATATCAACACTTTAATTAATATTTTCATCATGATAATAGCAATCACATCTACAGATAATAATTTAGAAGGAACTATCGATAGCAGGTTCGGACGTTGTTCCTTTTTTGCATTTTACGACACAGAATCTTCAACTACTGAGTTTATGGTAAATCCTAACAAAGATTGCGATGAAGGCGCCGGGCCTGCCTCAGTACAGTTTATTGCATCCAATGACGTAAAGAGAGTAATATCTGGCGAATTTGGAATGAAAATTAAATCGTTATTTGTTGAATTAGGCATTAAAGCAAGTATTGAAAAGGACACTACAAAAAAAATTAAAGAAATTATTGAATCAATAAAAAAAGAATAAGTATAATTCTTCAAACCGTAATTATTAATAAAAAGGAGGTAGTTATGCCAAGATTTAACAGACAACATGGATGCAGGAACGGTCAAGGAAAAGGAAGAAATTTCGGATTGACAGAATTGGAAAGTAATGCTGAGTCAAAAAAAACAGATTGCAACCATCTAAGAGAGAGTTTGCAAATTGGGTTAAGCCGACGTAAAAGATGCTGTTTCAGACAGGATAATTTGAACAGAGGCAGATTTGGTATGAGCCAAAATATATACAACAACAAGTAACAGGACGATAACTTTTGGCCTTATTGTGACAAGAAAATAAATACAATTAGATGAACAATAACAAAGTAATTCCTGATTACAGATGCTTTTTTTGTGCTACAAGAGTATTTGGAGAGTTGATGGAAAAGCTAAATATCCCTGCAGAGGATAAAAGCATATTCACAAGAGAAATGGCAATGCAATACAGTAAAACATGGGATTGTTATTTTTCTCCTGAGTTTTCTCGCTCCCTTCATTTGATGCTCAAAAAATACACCGGCGTAAATGACCCTTATAAAAATGAAAAGAGAGAAAGTAATGACTTTATCTTGTCCAAATATCCTAAATTAAAAGAGAAGGTTATCAACTCCCTCGACCCCTTCAATAAAGCACTAAGACTGGCTATAAGTGGAAACATTATGGATTATGGAGTCAGTAATAGCTTTAATGTAGATCAAACTTTACAAAAAGTACTTCAATCGGATTTTGCAATAGACAACTCAATCGAATTAAAAGAAAAAATACAGAAAGCAAATACAGTGCTTTACTTAGGAGATAATTGTGGTGAAATTGTTTTCGACAAATTATTTATTGAAACGATTATGCATCCTAATTTGTATTATGCCGTACGGGGTGATGCTATTATAAATGATGCAACATTAGAAGATGCACGCTATATACAAATGGATGAAGTAGCAAATATCATATCAAACGGATACGATGCGCCATCTACAATTGTAGATAAGTGTTCTGATGAATTTGTGGAAATATATGAAAAAGCAGATGTAATTATATCTAAAGGACAAGGAAATCTGGAAGGGTTGCTGGAGCGGTCCGATAAAGAAATATTCTTCCTTTTAATGGTTAAGTGCCATGTAATAGCAGAAAAACTTGGTGTTAAAAAGGGAGATTTTGTAGTAATGAAAAAAAATGGAATAAAATGAAAATAGCTATCGCAAGCGGAAAGGGTGGTACTGGTAAAACATTAGTATCAACCAACCTTTTCTATACACTGATGCAACAAGATTACGAAGTAACATTGGTTGATTGTGATGCCGAAGAACCAAATGCCCAGGCATTCTTCCCTGGCTTCCGGATTAAATCAAAGCGAATTACGCAGCAGGTACCTGTTATAAACACTGATTTATGTACATATTGTGGAAAGTGTTACGATTATTGTAATTACAATGCTATTTTCTTTCTCCGTACAAGAAAAACCATTCATGTAATGGAGGAATTGTGTCATGGATGCGGTGCGTGTTCGATTGCTTGTACTAAAGGTGCCATAACAGAGAAAGAAGATGAACTGGGTACAGTAAATACATACTCAATTTCAAAGTTCTCAAAAATCATTGAAAGCCGGATGAAGGTAGGGGTTTATACTCCGGTTAATGTGATTAAAGCTGCGATAAAAGAAGCCGGACAATGTCCGGTTGTAATATTGGATTCTCCTCCAGGAACTTCATGTCCGTTTATTCAAACTGTATCTCAGGCAGATTTTGTAATATTAGTTACAGAACCAACACCTTTTGGTCTAAGTGACCTTAAACAGTCAGTCGATACGTTAAAAACTCTATCAAAAAAATATGGAGTAATTATAAATAAAGCGGGGTTAGGAAATAGGGACGTTTATAACTACCTGGAAACAGAAAAAATAGCATTGTTAATGGAAATTCCATTCGATAAAGAGGTAGCTTCTATTTATTCAAAAGGAGAAATATATTCGATTTTCAATCGGGATTGGCAGAAGGAATTTAAAGAAATGTTTGATAAAATAATAAATAATAATGGAGATAGCCGTAATTAGTGGAAAAGGAGGAACAGGGAAGAGCAGTATCAGCGCGGCATTTGCCACTTTAAAAAATCACGTTGTTCTGGCGGATTGCGATGTAGACGCAGCTAATCTTTATATTTTATTCAATCCGGTAGTAGAAAAAGAAAAAGCTTTTGTAACAGGTCAGAAAGCTGTGATTGATGAGCGCAAATGTACAAATTGCGGATACTGCATAGATTTTTGTCGTTTTGATGCAATTAGATATGAAAATGACAAGGTTATTATATCTGAAACTCTTTGTGACGGATGTGTATTATGCTCCAGGATTTGTCCGTATGACGCCATTAATAATATCTACGAAGATAAAAGCAGAATGTATGCAGGTAGCTTTAGAAATGGAAGGATGGTATATGGACGCTTAGCTCCCGGCGAAGAAAATTCCGGCAAACTAGTCAACATGGTTCGTCAGGAAGCCAAAAGGGAGGCCGAAAACAATCAGCTGGCAGTTACAATAATTGACGGTCCTCCTGGAATAGGGTGCCCTGTAATTTCGGCAATCACCGGTGTAGATCATGTAATCATTGTAACAGAACCAAGTATCTCTGGATTACATGATTTGAAACGGACTATAGAAATTACTAGCAGATTTAATCTTAAAAGCTGGGTAATTATAAACAAATCAGATATAAATTCAAATATATCAGAACTAATAAAAACATATTGCAAAAACACCAGAATAGACATTTTGGCAGAGTTGCCATTTGATTCGCAAATGGTTGAAGCAATGGTACAATGTAAAAGCATCATAGAATGGTTACCAGATTCCATTATTTCACAAAAAATGATTCAAGCGTTTAATCGAATTACAAATGGAAGCTAAGGGATATATTCATCTTTATACTGGAAATGGCAAAGGAAAAACGACTGCTGCCATTGGACTTGCAATCAGGGCAATTGGAGCTGGAAAAAGGGTTTTTATCGGTCAGTTTGTAAAGGGAATGCCATATTCAGAACTGAATGTATTAAAACACTTTCCAGAATTAGAGATTAAACAGTATGGGCTGGATTGTTTTATACAAAATAATCCCACGCAAAGAGATATTGAGGCTGCATGTGACGGACTAAAAGACGTCGAAAAACAAATAGAAGCAGGTTATTACGATGTCATCATACTAGATGAAGTATGTATTGCATTGTATTATAAACTTTTTAAATCGGAGAATTTAATATCTATTCTTCAAAAAAAAGCAGTTTCGACAGAAGTTGTTCTTACAGGCAGGTATGCACCTGCAGAACTGATAGAAGTCGCCGATTTAGTTACAGAAATGAAAGAAATAAAGCATTACTACAATCAAGGAGTTCCCGCAAGAGAAGGAATCGAATTTTAAATATATATAATCATGTTTGGCAAAAAATTCGTCGGTAGATTATTTGGAAATGGAAATGGAAGAAAATTCCTGTTTGGTAAGAAACAAACACAAGGCTGTAAAGGAAACAGACAAGGTACAAAAGAAGAAAGCTCGTACAATGAAGAGCGGCCTACTGTTGTGTGTGTTTGTCCTCGATGTGGTTATACTGCACCTCACCAAAGAGGAATATCCTGCAGATCTATACTATGTCCTTCCTGCAATGCACAACTGGAGCGACGTAGAAAAGATGAAATAAAAGATAATGAGATAAAGTCTGATAAAAAACCCATTCGAAAAATTCCGGTTGTTAATATTGCATTATGTACTGGTTGTGGAAACTGTGTAGATGCTTGTCCCTTTCATGCAATAGTGATTGAAAATAGCAAAGCTGTAATAGATGAAAGCATCTGCAAAAAATGCCGGAAATGCATTCCGGCTTGTCCTTCTGACGCAATAAGTTAAGGTTTTTCAATAGTTATATAAAAGAAATAGATTATGATTAGTTTTGGACCGGTACCTTCTCGCAGACTAGGCATAAGCCTTGGGATAAATAATATCCCAACTCCTAAAATATGCTCCTATTCATGTATTTATTGTCAGGTTGGTGTAACCAAAAGGCACAATATCATCCGTCAGCAATTTTATAAGCCTGAAGTAATCTTTAAAAAAGTAAAAAAACATCTTGATATTCTGGACAAAAACAACAAGCCCGATTCTTTAACTTTTGTAGCAAACGGAGAGCCTACATTAGATATAAACCTGGGAGAATCTATAGAGAGACTCAAAGAGTTTGGAATTCCAATTGCCGTAATTACCAATGCATCTTTACTCAATGCGACAGAAGTGAGAAACAACTTATGTAAAGCAGACTGGGTATCATTGAAAGTAGACAGTGCCGACGAAAAAGTGTGGAGAGCAATTAATCGGCCACATATACTGTTGGATTTTAATACTTATAAAGAAAATCTGTTTCTTTTTGCAAAGGAATATAGAGGTAGCCTTAACACAGAAACGATGCTTGTTAAGGATGTTAATGACAATGCATTACAAATACAAGATACAGCCGATCTGATCAAACAAATCAAACCCACAACCTCATATATTTCGATACCGACCAGACCCCCGGCATTGAACTGGGTAAATAAACCAGATGAGGAAAGCCTCAATCAGGCTTACCAAATTTATCTGAACGCAGGTATAAATCCGGAGATGATACTTGGTTACGAAGGTTCAAATATGGGATATACCGGCAATATTATTAAAGACATCGTTAACATTTGCAGTGTTCACCCAATCAGAGAGGATGCTATGCAACAACTATTAATTAAAGACAAGGCAGATTCCAGAATTGTGGATTACCTGATAAACAACCATTCGATTCGTAAAGTTGAATACAATTCGACTGTATATTACATACGTCAATTTCAAAAGTAACACCGTCATGACATCAAGAATAGTTACCTACGGCTCTCCTGTTTTACGCAAAATAGCTGAGCCTATTACCGAAAACACAGAATTAGAGCAAACTGTAAACCGGATGTTTTCCATTCTCGATAAAGAAGAAGGCATAGGGTTGGCTGCTCCTCAGATCGGAATCTCCAAGCGTATATTTATTATAGATACAACCCCATTAATAAACGATGATCCAGAAATTGAAATTATTCGGCAAGCCTTCATAAATCCATCTATAATTGAATACAGTTCAGAAAAATCAATTTATAATGAAGGGTGCTTGAGCATTCCGGGAATTTATGAAATTGTAGAACGTCCGGCCCATATAAAGGTTTCATTTTCAGACATGGAACTAAAACTTGTTGAAAAAGTATTATCGGGGATAGAAGCTCGTATTTTTCAACATGAATTTGATCATCTGGAGGGAATCCTATTTACCGACAGACTCGACCCTATGCGAAAATTACTCATTAGCAGCAAATTAAAGAAGCTTCAAAAATCATCAAGGATATAATAACAATTAATAGTTCAAATATGGAACAGAAAGTAAAAAGAGAGGTGATCGAAAAAACGGTACTGCCTCATATTAAAAATATTATCATAGTTGCCTCGGGAAAAGGAGGTGTTGGAAAATCTACGGTAGCATCAGGTATGGCTGTAAATCTGGCTTTGGAAGGATATGCTGTGGGATTATTGGATGCCGACATCTATGGTCCTTCAGTGCCTACATTGTTCAATATTCAAAACCAGCACCCGGAAATTAAAGAGTGTGAAGGAAAAAACAAAATAGTCCCCTTTCATAAATATGGCATCAAAGTTATGTCCATTGGGTTCTTCATTGATCCCAAACAAGCTGTTTTGTGGCGTGGTCCACTTGCATCCAATGCCTTAAAACAATTGATCAATGACACAGAATGGGGTCCGCTTGATTATCTTATTATTGACACTCCTCCGGGAACCGGAGACATACATATAACTTTACTGCAGCAATACATGATAACCGGAGCAGTTATTGTAACAACACCTCAATTACTTGCCATGTGTGATGTTAAAAAGGCTATTGATATGTATCTGGACGAACATGTAGGAGTTCCCATCTATGGCATTGTAGAGAATATGTCCTGGTTTACACCGGGAAAACATCCGGAAGAAAAGTATTATTTGTTTGGTAAAGACGGAGGCGAAAAGTTAGCAAGCCAATTCAATCTACGATTGCTTGCACAGATTCCAGTTACAGAAGATGTATGTAATAACTGCGATGAAGGAAAATTAGACATATTATTTAGAAATACAGCCGTTAAAAAAGGATTTGAATCCCTAACAGATGGTATTATTTCCTTTAATAAAGAACTCTCTGATAAATTAAATATGCAATGATAGAACATAGCCATTCTTTAAGGGTTTTATATCCGGAAACAGATAAGATGGGCACAGTGCATCACTCTAATTATGCCAGATACTATGAAGTTGCACGTTGGGAGTTATTTCGTGCGATTGGAATTCCTTATAATGAAATAGAAAATGCAGGTTATATGCTCCCTGTAATCAAAATGAATTTCCGGTTTATTAAAACAATCCAGTATGACGAACTTCTTACTATTAAAACTGTATTGAAGGAGATAAAAGGAGTTCGAATCTGGTTTACATATAAGCTATACAATAGCCAGAGCGAATTAGTCAACACAGCCGAGACAGAACTTGCTTTTGTTTGCAAAGAAAACTGGAAGCCCTGCCCTCCACCCGAATTCGTATTATCTGCGATTGAAAAAGCATATTTAATATAGGTCTTGTGATAATCCATAGGTATACTATATCAATAAGAAATCTGTTTGTCTTAAAAGATATACATGTTATATGTTTTTGAACATTAGTTCATTATTATTTATCATAATAATTTGTTTTAGTGAACTTTATTAATAATTTTATTGCCACAAACAATTGCTAATTTAAATATGGGGGGAATACATATGGGATGTGATACAGGATTAAAACCAAGAAAGAAAATCGAGACTAGCAGGATTGAAAATGTTAATTATCAAAAAGAAGAAAAAACTATGAGTTCAACAATGGTAAGACGTGAGATGCCAGTATTCACAATGGATGCATTTGATGCTAAAACAGGGCATTTTAAAACTGTTTCAAGTGAAGATTATAAAGGCAAGTGGGCTGTTGTATGCTTCTATCCAGCCGACTTTACATTTGTTTGTCCAACGGAAATTGCAGCGATGAACGCAAAATACGATGAATTTCAGAAATTGAATACAGAAATTTTAGCTGTATCCGTCGATTCTAAATTCTCACATAAACGTTTTGTAGAAACCGAACCGCTTTTAAAAGGGCTGCAACTTACCATCGGAGCTGATACAAATCAGGAAGTAAGCCGGGCTTTTGGTGTTTTAGTGGAGGAAGAAGGCGTTGCTTTACGTGGCCGTTTTTTATTTAATCCGGATGGAATCTGTGTTGCTCAAGAGGTGCAGGCCGACTCTGTAGGGCGCAATGTTAATGAATTTCTTCGCCAGGTTGAAGCATGGCAATATGCTACTAAGACAGGAGAAGTTTGTCCTGCAGGTTGGAGACCTGGAAAAAAGACACTGCCTGTAAATACTGACGCTGAGAAAATGGCTGGACATGTGGGTGACTATATCACCATTGAGGAAATAATGAGTTAACACTTACACTCCATAAAAAGAGGTATCTCATTTACATATTAAGTCGGAGTGTATACATTAAAAAAGGTGCAAGATAATTTGCACCTTTTTTAATCTGTCAAAACATTTATTATTTTGCTTTCTCACGAAAATCACAAACTCCATTGTTATTTGCATCAACATAGCGACCTCCTCTGCCATCTCCGGAACCGTCACGTTTTCCTTGAGCTAATCCTTTGCCGTTTCCATTCCTTCGTCCACTACCATCCCGCAAACCAGCATTGTTATTTCTTCCTCTTTGTTGAGTGTTGTTACAACCACTTCCATCTCTCAAGCGCTGTCTGTTTCCAACTGTTGTTGAACTATCCGCTACTTTTTTGGGTGCTGCACCCGATTTTGCATCCTGTGCCCATGCCATACTTCCGGCCAGCAGAAACGACATCATAATAATCACGACTTTTGTTTTCATATTTCTACGTTATTAAATTGTTAATAAAGCCACACTATAACTATCTGTTTCTATAAATAAAACTCGCACTACTCCTTAACCCGTCTGTGTTTGCCTTGTCTGTCCATCACTTTACCCTGGGCAGATTGGGCAGTAAATAATGGAGAAAATACTGTTCCTAATTTCGATTGCTGTTCCTGATTGCATACGGCTTTGATGCGTTTATAAAATAAAATAGTTTCTCTTTTCAAATCCGCATGCAATAGTCCAATTTGCGCTGCAAGAGAGTCCAAAACAACCGAGTCCATATCAGCTTGTTGTAATTCTGTAAACATCTCACTTTTTAATGAATCAATGCGATATATTATATGTCGGAATCGAGGTTGAAAATGTCTGTTTTCCTTTCGGAAACTATCCATCTGTTCATTGTCGAAATTAAGAATATGCCTAAATTGACTCCCTGTTAATCTTTTACCCTCAGACATAATAAGCATACTTTCTTGTTCAACACTTGTTTCCCTTTGAATGTAATGATACGTTACAACAGTAGTAATATTTAAAACCACCAGTATTACAATCACCCATACAAGCATAGTCGTCTTACTCATCTTCATTCAGATTATAATAGTTTAAGCACTCTATATCTCTATCATTCAGAACAACGTCTGCATTTATTTCATTGGCAGGAGTAAAAGCAATACCGATCCGGATACCAAGCAAAACAGTAAGTACAATAGCCAAACTGAAAAATGCCGGTTGCCAATACGGTATCTGTTTCTGTATCGGATTGTCAATTTTTGACATAATCCTCGCAGACAACCAAGGATTAGGCAGAATCTTTTTCTCTTGTTCAATGTATTCCTTTATTTGATTAGGTATGTTCATCTTTGTTTCTGTTTTGTTTAATATTAGACAATGATTTCTGTTGAATCCTACGGATGTTTTATTTTTTTCTTAAGATTCATTTTGGCTCGTTGCAAAAGTTGCTCAACAGCCCCCTCTGATCGATTCATAATTGAGGCAATTTCTTTTATCGGCAGTTCTTCATATGCACTTAGAATAAAAGCCGTTCGTTGATTGATTGGCAATGAATCTATGGCAGTACGTACAAGGTTTCCACTTTCCATTTCTTCTAACTCCTGTTGTGCATCTTTATCGTTAATAGCCGTATTAAACACATGGCCTATAAGCTCTTCAGCCAATACAATAAAGCGATTTCGTTTATTCTTCTCTACAAAATTAATACAGTAATTAACTGCAATCCGATACAGCCACGTAGAAAAGATGGCGTCTCCTTTATAATTGGGAAGTGCAATCCACACCTTAATAAAAATATCCTGCGTAAGATCCTCTGCATTCTCCTTCTGATGTACAAATCCCATAGCCAGTGTAAACACCATACGCTGGTATTTATCAATTAGTTTGCTAAACAAGAATCTATTACCCAACAGTATCTCTGTTATAATATCCTGATCGGTCATCTTATCATTTTTAATCATATTAATTAGACAGGAATATGATTGATTTCCTACGGTCTCAAACGCACTTTATTAATGAACTTTTGTTCATTATTTTACGACGCATACCTATTTAATTCAACGAATTATCTACTTTTGCAAACACAATATAAAAATAATAAAACCAAATGAATTTCTCTAATAAAATGGCTGATTTTGATATTGAAAAACGTGTTGATAAAGCTGTTGATAACTTTTATACAGGTTATAATTGTGCCCAATCTGTGTTTCTGGCATATTGGGATATTCTGGGATTAGAGTACGATGTAGCTAGAAATATGTCTGTTTCTTTCGGAGCGGGAGTCGGCCGTATGCGTGAAATATGCGGAACAGTGACAGCAATGGCCATGATAGCCGGATTTAAATATCCGATATCAGTACCTAATGATGAAAATGAATCCAACAGCGTTGATAATATTATAAGGGAAATGGCCGGAATTTTTAAAGATAAACATCATACAATCCTTTGTCGCGAATTATTACCGGAATCGGAGTTGCAATCTACTCCTGCCCCATCCATCCGGACAAAAGAATATTATCAACGCAGACCATGCTCAGCCTTTATTGCTGATGCAGCCAGAATTGCAGGGTTTATGCTTAAAGAACAGCTCTCAAGTTTACAATCTGCAAAATCTTAAGGATTATATAAACACACGATGACCGGTCATATTATAAAAAACGGTACAGGAAAGGTCTTGCTTAAGTGTAAAATACTTTTCAATACCAGTACAATGACATACGCCTATTCTTTTGGGTTGTATTTCATTCATACATTCTATAACCTCCTCGTATTGCCGGGGAGTGCAGTTTTTAAGATGGAAGCCACCCAGAATCAGGTCGACCGACAAAATGAATGTTCTTACGGCTTCATACACCATATTGCTTATCCCCCTATGAGAACAACTGCTTATTATGGAAAGCTTTCCACTTCGAACAATGGTTAAAAACAGTTCGTCCTGAAATGTATCGTCCTTTATCTTCTGATCTTCTTTTACCTGAAAGCCATGCATAGATGTATCATCTGCATTTACAAGAGGTGTATGGGGCATAACAAATATTCCTTTGTCTATTTCAGTCCGTTCATAAACCAAACAGAGGCGATCCTTTAGTAGTTGGACATCAATGGTTGTTCCGATAAAACGATCCTTTCCGTGATACTTGGCATCAATGGCTCCGGGTTTCATATAGATGACAGCCTTGGTATTAATCTTCAGAAAGGCCTCTAATCCGCCAGTGTGGTCGTAATGTCCGTGACTAACAATCAGTGCATCTACATCGCTAAGGTCTATACCCAATGCTTTGGCATTATCTATGAAACGATCGCTTTGTCCGGTATCGAAAAGAATTTTCTTGTGATATCCTTCCATATAAAAAGACAGCCCATGCTCAGCTACAAGTCCGGATTGGTATACCAGATTCTCAATCAATGTTGTAATTTCCATACTGAAGAAATGAGATAAAACATTTTACATAAATTATTGAGACAACAGATTAAGAATCTGTCGAATAGTAAGTTCAGGATCATTTACCAGAATCAGTTGAATTCTGTTTTCATCGAGAAGGGGTTTGATCTTCATCCCAAACTGTCCGGAAATAATCTTCGAACACGAAAAGGCACTAATCCAGTCTACTACTGCAACCCCAACTCCTTCGTCATTGTCTTTAAACGGATTGGGTTGAAAAACGGATTCTTTGGTCTCCGTATTATAAAAGACAAAATAGGAACAGCGACCAAACCGAGGATCAATAATGCTGTCAGACGAATTCCCTGTACTTGTAATGGCGACAATCATAACGAACGGATTTATCTATTAGAGTTCTCTGTATTTAATGTATTTGCATCGTTATCTTTTTCCGGATTATCACAATTTTGGATGTTGCGACTTCCGCATAAAGCGCATTCCCTGGCCAGTCCATCATCAAACGGGTAGTTAAAATAACAATTACAAGACTTACAGGTATACCAATCGTTATTAAAAACAACTTTTCCCCCTTCAATAATCAGCCTCTTCCCTTCTACAAACGCCTGAGCAATTTTATTCCTTGCAGAAGTGTAGATTCTACTCAGCGTAGGGCGCGAAACGTTCATATAAACTGAGGCCTCCTGTTGAGAAAGCTTCTCGTAATCACACAACCGGATGGATTCATATTCTTCGTAATGCAGAAAAACAGAGCCGGATACCTTCTTGTCGGGTAAAAAACCATAGGGTTTAAAACCGGACACAACCGGGTGGTGGTTGATTTTTCGGATTAATTTGGGACGAGGAGACATAGTGAACAGTTTTTTTGGCAAATATAATGAACATTTGTTCACTACACAAATTGGTATACATAATTTGGCGCATAAAAAAAGAGCAATTTAAATTGCTCTTTTTTAGTTACCTGCTGGCCCTATCGGGACCAGGATTGAGGTATGTCAGTATTTGTCCGCTAAGTTGAAGGAGAGATATTTCACATAATTTTGTTGCGTATTCGGCTATGGACTGCCTTTCTTCTGCTTCAAGCAGGCTGTTCTGGGCCTCACGAAGTTCTATTCCGGAAAGATCACCCAATTTATACCGGTCGATAGCAATACTATAGTTCTCTTGCGCCACAGCCTGGTTTTCTTTTTCCAGCTTCCATAGTTCCAGGTTATTCTTATAGGCCATCCATAAGTTGCTTAGATCGGCCCGAAGAGATAATTCAAGTTCCTGCATGCGCAGTTCTTTATTCTGAATCTCGAGTCTGGCATTGCGTTGTTCCCGTCGTTTGTTAAACCCGTCAAACAAGTTTATTCCGATGGTAACCCCGTAATTTAATCCCAATCGCTGCTGCAGGTCGGTTGTCCCAACTTCGTACCAATTAGCGGTGTATCCGTAACCGGCATTCAGTTTTACGTAGGGATAGTTCCGGCTTTTAGCCTTCTTGTAATCCAGCTCCGAAAGCGTACGGTTCTTCTGGGCGGCCAATAAGGATGTATTAGCTTCCAGTGTAAGCTTCCACAATTCGGCTTCCTCTAAGAATGGATTTGGATAGATAACCGAATCTTGCAATTGGATTTCACTTCCTACATTTTCGAGAGCCATTAGCTCGTTCAGCCGGATGTTCGACGTGTTTACAGCTTCAAACTGGGTAAGTAGCTTAGAACTATCCGCGTTAAAGTCGACCTGTGCCTGCTGCAGATCCAGGCGAGACATGGAACCCAACGAATAACGCTCGGCCACAATGCGAAGGCGCTCCTTGGAGAGATCGACCGACGAGCGTAAATTCTTCAAACGTATCTTCTGACGAATCAAATTGTAATATTCGCTGGTAAGGTTTGCCACAAAATCTTCGATGGTCATACGCGTATTCAATTCCCCCATTAGCTGCAACTCTTTCAGCTTAGTATATGTAGCCTGAATACCGAAACCATCAAACACCGTCCAGTTCAAACTTAAGCCAGCATTAGCCGTTTCGGTGGATACTCCGTTACTTTTCTCGATAGTACCATCTGTAAGGGTAGAACGCGTATTGTTGTTAACTCCGCTGTAGCCGCCTGTCAGATCGAGGGTGGGCAGATAACCCGCATTGCCCGGAGTGGCATTGTTGGCACTTTGCTGTTGTTCGTTCTTAACAATGCGGATGGCATAATTCTTTTCAAGTCCGGTTTCTATGCATTTTTTAAGACTGAAAACTTCCTGCCCTTTACCATTCATTGCAAAGGAACAGACTATCAGGGAAGCAAATATATATTTTCTCATCATTGTTCAGTTGTAGTATGTTTTCTTTTGGTTGAGACATAACTGTACACGGTAGGCACAATGTACAGCGTAAGCAGCGTGGAGATAAGCATACCTCCCACAACAGAGATACCCATGGCAATACGGCTGTTGGCACCTTCGCCGGAAGCAAATACCAGCGGAACCAGACCAAGAATGGTCGAGATACTTGTCATCAGAATAGGACGTAACCGCTGTTCGGCAGCAGATTGTATAGCCTCCATTTTAGGGATTCCGGACTCCTGCCGCTGATTTGCAAACTCCACAATCAGAATACCGTTTTTAGCCACCAGACCGATCAGCATGATCATCCCGATCTGGCTGAAGATATTCATGGTCACCCCACTGAAGAGCATAAATAGAAGTCCCCCCGCCAATGCCAGCGGAACCGTTATCATTACAATAAAGGGATCCTTGAAACTTTCAAACTGTGCTGCCAAAACAAGAAAAATCATAAGCAGAGCAAGTATCATTGCGAACATAAGGCTGTCCGAGCTTTCGCGGAACTCCTTGGACTCTCCCGACAATGCCGTACGGAAGCTTCCCGGAAGTGTTTCGGAAGCAATCCGATCCATTTCATCCAGTCCGTTCCCAATCGTATACCCCTTAGCAAGTCCGGACGAGATCGTAGCGGCAACAAAACGGTTATACCGGTAAAGTTGAGGTGGAGCAACATCCTCTTCCATAGTAACCAGATTATCCAGCTGAATCATTTCACCCTTATCGCTTCTTACATAAATCGACTTCAAGTCTACTGGTTTATTTCTTTGCTGCCTGTTTATTTCTCCTAAGATCTGATATTGTTTACCATTCAGATAAAAATATCCCATACGCTGACCACTCAAGGCATATTGTAATGTTTGAGCTATATTGCGGGTACTCACTCCCAGCAAGGTAGCCTTATCACGATTGATGGATATGCGAGTCTCCGGTTTAGTAAACTTCAGGTTTACGTCTGCCATTTCAAATACAGGACTGGCATTCACCTTATCCATAAATGCAGGTAAGGCCTCCTGCAATTCGACCAGGTTAGGAGCCTGCAATACATACTGAATCGGCATACCTCCACGCCGTCCGCCAAAGGTAGATTGTTGCTGAACAAAACTTCGGGCTTTAGTCTCTTTGCGCACAACAGCACTCAGGTTGTCGGCAATTTCCATCTGAGTACGGGGTCGATCCGAAATATCCGGCAGAATGATATTGATAAAACCACCTCCACCCCACGAGCGTACGATATTTGCCTTACGTTCGTAAGCCACAGAATCCGCCAGAAATTCGATCCGATCCGCATAATCTCTTATAAACTCGAAGGTTGCACCTTCCGGTCCGCGTAAATTGACAGTCACCATCGAACGGTCTTCCATGGGCGAAAGCTCCGTAGGAATGTTTTTCCATAAGAATGCAATCGAAATAAACAAAACAGCCACTACAGGTAAAGACCAGATACGATGTTTTAGCACCCAATTCAAACTGTTGGAATAAATATGGTTCAATCCTTCAAAAAAAGGTTCTGTTTTCTGATAAAATAAGTTCTTCTTTTCACGGCGTTTTAACAGTTTAGTAGCAAGCATCGGCGTGAATGTCAGTGCCACAATAGACGAAATACCAACTGATCCGGCAATTACAATACTAAACTCCTTGAAAAGACGCCCCGTCATCCCCTCCATAAATACGATAGGAAGAAATACCGAAATCAACGTAATAGTGGTGGATACAACAGCAAAGAAAATCTCTTTAGATCCTTCTATACCGGCCTCGATGGGCTTCATCCCTTTTTCTATACGTACATAGATATTCTCGGCCACCACAATCGCATCATCTACCACAAGTCCCACCGACAATACAACGGCAAGCATGGTAAGTACGTTTACGGAGAAACCCGACAAATACATTACAAAAAAGGCACCCACAAGTGAAACGGGAATAACGACCACCGGAACCAACGTAACACGCCAGTCGCGCAAAAACAGAAAGATAATGATAACCACCAGTAAGAAAGCAACATAAATCGTCTCTTCCACTTCAAAGATGGAGGCACGAATGAAACGTGTATTGTCGTATACCATTTCGATACTTACATCTTCAGGCAAATCTTTTTTTAGCTGCTCAATACGTCTATAGGCTTCGTCAGCAATTTCAATGTGATTAGCCCCGGGCTGAGGGATTAATACATTTATAACCGTGGGTTCTCCGTTCTTTTTCAACAGACTTCGGATATCTTCGGGGGCTAATTCAGCCATACCTACATCGCTAAAACGAACAATATTACTACCGTCATCTTTAATAATCAGATCATTGAACTCCTTGGCCGTATGCATCAAGCCCAGGGTACGTATGGATAACTCCATGGTATTCCCCTCAATACTTCCGGAAGGAAGCTCAACATTCTCGCGGTCCACCGCATTCTTGATATCTATCGGAGTGACACCATATCCGGCCATCTTGATAGGATCCAGCCACAAACGCATGGAATAGCGTTTTTCCCCCCAGATATTCACCGCACTTACATTCGGAATGGTTTGTAAACGTTCCTTAACCGTAAGATCGGCTATCTCACTCAATTCCATCAAGGAACGGGTTTTGCTTTGAATCGCAATCTGCATAATTGGACTGGCATCGGCATCTGCTTTAGATACAGTTGGGGGGTCACAGTCACGGGGTAAAAAACGCTGAGCTCTCGAAACCTTGTCACGGACATCGTTAGCGGCCGTTTCCATATCGACACTCAATTCAAATTCGACTGTAATACGGCTGCTTCCCTGACTACTCACACTCGACAACGAACGAATCCCGGGAATACCGTTGATATTCTGCTCCAACGGCTCCGTTATCTGGTTCATGATCACGTCGGCATTAGCTCCCGGATAGGAAACGTTCACAGATATGATGGGCTGGTCTACACTGGGATACTCACGTACACCCAGAAAGTTGTAGCCAATCATACCAAACAAGACAATAACCAGCACAATTACTGTAGCCAGTACAGGTCTTTTTATACTTAGTTCGGATATATTCATGATTGAAATTTTACAGATTTAATTAAGCGCATCGATACTAACTTTCATTCCGGTACGCAGCTGCATAACTCCCGTAACAAGAAGTGTATCTCCGGGTTGTAAACCTTCCAATACCTGCACACGGCTTTCTGTTCGTAATCCTGTTATTATTTCTGTTGGTTTGGCCTCTCCCGACTTATACAGATACACCATATTTTTACCCATCTCGGGGATGATGGCCTCGCTCGGGATGGCAAGTGCGTCTTTAATCTCATTCATATTGATTTCGACCGAGACAAACCGTCCGGGCAATATCGTTTCTCTAACATTGGGATAGGTGGCACGCACATTTAATGTTCGTGTTTCCATATTCACTTTAGATTCCACAGCATATACTTTGGCATGAAGATCTTCCAACGCTCCATCCATTCGGAAAGTGATGGGAGTTCCGGCTACAATCTGACTGGCATACCGTTCCGGGATGGAGAAATCAATCTTTAAGGGAGATATTTTGGTTAGTTTCGCAATCACGGTGGAGGGAGAAGTGAAGGCGCCTTCACTTACGGAACGAAGTCCGATAATGCCGTCGAAGGGAGCCCTAAGCTCTGTCTGGGCAATATTAGCCTTCACTAAATCGATGTCTGCCATCAATTTATCGTATTCTGTCTGCACTTGCTCAAAGGCCTCCTGACTTACAGCGTCTCTTTCAAGCAGTGTACGCTGGCGGAAAACCCGGTCTTTTGCAAGCGGAATCTGAGCCACCAGCTTTTTTAGCTGTGCCTGTAACGGCTGATCATTAATCTTTGCGAGCAATGTCCCCTTGCTTACATGGGAGCCTTCTTTAAAGTATATGGACGTAATCTTTCCCGATGATTCAAAAGACAGATTCACCTCTTCATCAGGGATTACACTTCCTGTACTCATTATCTTATCCGTAAGTGTTTGGAATTTTACCACTTCTGCATTCACATTGAGTACTTGGTTTCTTCCTCCTCCTTTAGAGGGTGACATGGGAACTTCGTCTTTGCTTCCCTGAAATTTTCTTTTTATATCCGGATAAAAAGCAAGCGCTGCAATAAATACAACAATAGCCGCTGTAAGGCTCCATTTTACACTCTTGGTCATCTTCTCTCTATTTTAATGATTCGTCATAAAAGTAATACTTTTGCTTAAGCATTAGAGATTATGACGTATGTTTTACAATAAGGTTTAATTACCTACAGAAAAAAATTACAGTGATAGTCGCATACGGTTTAAAATTCCTATCTTTATCCTCCCAAAAGAAATTAGATATTACATGAAACCTTTTGTTCATTTACATGTACATACCCAGTATTCGATGCTGGACGGACAAGCATCTATCGACTCGCTGATTGAAAAGGCGCAAAACGATGGAATGCCCGCTATTGCCATCACCGATCATGGAAATATGTTTGGTGTTAAAGAGTTTTTCAATAAAGTTAACAAGAAGAACAGCAAATTCACCGGAACACTCAAAGATTGCGAGAAGGAGCTGAATATACTCAAAGATAAAGAGATACTTACACCGGAAGAGGAAGAACGGATAACGAAACTAACGGAGAAAATTGCAGAATGCAAAGCCTCTTTGTTTAAACCGATCATCGGCTGCGAATGTTATTGCGCCCGTACCAATCGGTTCGACAAGGATGGAAAGGAGCATTTAAGCGGCTATCACCTGATTGTTCTTGCCAAGAATTTTCAAGGATATAAAAACCTGATCAAGATGGTTTCTTTATCGTGGACTGAAGGTTTTTACGGCCGTCCGCGTATTGATAAAGAATTATTGGAAAGATATCATGAAGGTTTGATCGTAAGCTCTGCCTGTCTGGGGGGAGAAATACCTCAACACATCATGAAGGGGCGGTTGGAAGAGGCCGATAAATCCATTCAATGGTTTAAGAATCTGTTTGGTGATGACTATTACCTGGAGATGCAACGCCACGAGACGCATGATCCGTTGGCCGATCAAACTACTTTCCCCAAACAACAGGAGGTAAATAAGGTATTGATCGAGCTTGCCAGGAAACATGGGGTAAAACTTATTGCTACCAACGATGTGCACTTTGCCAACGAAGAAGATGCTGAGGCTCACGACCGGTTGATTTGCCTGAGTACCGGTAAAGACCTTGACGATCCGGATCGTATGCGTTATTCCAAGCAGGAATGGATGAAGACAACGGCTCAGATGAATCAGATTTTCGCGGACATTCCCGAGGCTCTTGACAATACGTTGGAGATCGCCAATAAAGTTGAATTCTATTCCATCGACCACAAGGCGCTTATGCCCGACTTCCCCATTCCTCCCGAATTTCAGGACGATGATGATTATCTACGGCACCTTACATACGTTGGAGCTGAAAAAAAATACGGAGAAAACCTGAATGATGAGGTTCGAGAGCGTATCGACTTTGAATTGGGTGTGATAAAAGGGATGGGATTTCCCGGTTACTTTCTCATCGTACAGGATTTCATTGCTGCGGCACGTAAGATGGGCGTAGCCGTTGGTCCGGGTCGTGGATCGGCTGCCGGATCGGCTGTTGCCTATTGTTTGGGAATTACGGATATCGACCCGATTAAATATGACTTGCTTTTTGAGCGTTTCCTGAATCCGGACCGTATCTCAATGCCCGATATCGATGTGGATTTTGATGATGACGGACGTGGAGAGGTTTTACGCTGGGTTACAGATAAATATGGGAAAGACAGGGTGGCGCACATCATCACCTATGGAACGATGGCTACCAAGTCGGCCATTAAGGATGTGGCTCGTGTGCAGAAACTGCCTTTAAGCGAATCCAACCGGTTGGCCAAATTAGTGCCCGACAAGATTCCGGACATGAAGAAATTCAAATTAAAGGATGCCATCGAATATGTTCCGGAACTGAAGGAGGCAGCCCGCTCGTCGGATCCGGCCATGCGCGACACCCTCAAATATGCTCAGATGCTGGAAGGCAACGTACGTAATACCGGGGTCCATGCCTGTGGTATTATTATAGGTAAATACGACATCTCCGATGTTGTGCCTGTAAGTACAGCAAAAGATAAGGATACGGGCGAGGAGATGCTGGTAACCCAATACGAAGGATCTGTAATTGAAGACACGGGACTGATTAAGATGGACTTTTTGGGTCTGAAGACCCTCTCAATTATCAAAGAAGCCATCGAGAATGTTCAGTTGACTACCGGAAAACGTATTGACATCGACACGATCGACATAGAAGACGAGAAAACATACGACTTATACAGTAAAGGAAAAACAACCGGAACCTTCCAGTTTGAGTCGGCCGGTATGCAGAAATACCTGAAGGAACTGCAGCCCACCAAATTTGAGGATCTGATAGCCATGAATGCCCTTTACAGACCGGGGCCCATGGATTATATCCCCTCTTTCATCGCCCGTAAGAATGGTTCCGAACCTATCACCTACGATATTCCGGTAATGGAACGTTACCTGAAGGATACCTACGGGATTACCGTGTATCAGGAACAGGTGATGCTTTTATCCCGTTTGCTGGCTAATTTTACCCGTGGTCAGTCGGATGAGTTACGTAAAGCAATGGGTAAGAAGCTCATTGAGAAGATGAACAGTCTGAAGGTAAAGTTCCTGGAAGGTGGAAAATCCAACGGACACAAGGAGGATGTGCTGCTTAAAATATGGGCGGATTGGGAAAAATTTGCTTCGTATGCTTTCAATAAAAGTCATGCCACCTGCTATTCGTGGGTCGCTTATCAAACGGCTTACCTGAAGGCTAACTATCCATCCGAATACATGGCGGCGGTATTGAGCCGGAATATCTCGAATATCACCGAAATCACCAAGTTCATGGATGAGTGCAAGGCCATGGGAATCCAGGTGCTTGGTCCGGATGTAAACGAATCTCAGCTCAAATTCTCTGTGAACGCGAAAGGCGATATCCGGTTTGGAATGGGAGCGATCAAAGGCGTGGGAGAGTCGGCTGTACAGAACATCATTGAAGAACGAAAGAATGGTCCTTTCAAAAGTGTTTTCGACTTTGTAGAACGGGTAAATCTTTCTGCCTGTAACAAGAAGAACATCGAAGCTTTGGCTCTGGCCGGGGCATTTGATAATTTCCCCGAGATCAGGCGCGAACAGTTTGTGGCCGAAGCAGGCAAAGGCGAAACATTTTTAGATGTATTGGTACGCTACGGCAATAAATTCCAGGTAGATAAGAATACGGCCACTAATTCGTTGTTCGGCGGAGATGATTTTGTAGCCATTGCCCGCCCCGAAATCCCTCAGGGGGACAGATGGAGCGATTTGGAACGCCTCAACAAAGAAAAAGATCTGGTAGGAATCTATCTGTCAGCCCACCCATTAGACGAATACTGGATTGTGCTCAACTATGTCTGCAACACGGGCGTTGCCGAACTGGCCGACCGGGATGAACTAAAAGGACGGGAAATTCTTATGGGGGGAATTGTTACCGGATTCAGAGAGGGTATGACTAAAATGGGAAAACCTTATGGAATCCTGAAACTGGAAGATTTTACCGGAAGTGGAGAGATACCTCTGTTCGGGAATGATTATATCGAGTTCAGTAAATATTGCAAAGTTGGTTTTACGTTGTTGATTAATGCGTCTGTTCAACCCCGCAGGTGGAATGAAAATGAATTGGACTTCAAGATTGGCATGATGCGGATGTTGGACAAAAATGAGAATGACTCCCTGGTAGAGAAGATCCGTATCACATTGCCTATCCATGATTTAGATGAGCCTCTGATCAATGAACTATCTGTATTGATTAAGAACAATCCGGGAAACAGCTTGTTATATTTCAAAGTCATGGACGGAGAACATAATGTATCATTAGATCTTTTTTCTCAAAACGTGCGTTTTCGTATCACCCGCGAACTGGTTGATTTCCTTAGGGAAAATGAAAACGTTGATTTTAAAATTAATTGAAACTTTGTCCGGCAGTAAAGAATTCGTATTTTTGATGCCACTTAGACAAACATAAACGAAAGAAAATAAAGTTATGGCACTACAAGTTACAGATGCAAATTTTGACGAGTTGGTAAACTCTGGTAAGCCCATGGTTCTGGACTTTTGGGCAGAATGGTGTGGCCCTTGCCGCATGGTTGGTCCAATTGTTGACGAACTGGCTACAGAATATGAAGGTAAAGTGATAATTGGCAAGATCGATGTGGATAACAACGACGATGTAGTATCGCAATTCGGTATCCGCAACATTCCTACAATTCTTTTCTTTAAAGATGGCGTAGTAGTTGACAAACAAGTTGGAGCAGCGCCTAAAGCAACTTTTGTTGCCAAAATTGACGCGCTGCTGTAAGCTAAAGATATTACAGTTTTGTAGCGCGAAGCATTTCACGCTTCCCAGGGGGTCCGGGTATTCTTTCAACAGAAAATCCGGACTCTTTCATTGTACGACGTACCGCTCCTTTGGCACAATAGGTTGTAAGTATACCTCCCTCATTCATACGGAAATACAATTTATTGAATAGTTCCTGATTCCACATTTCGGGTTGTTTATCCGGGGCAAAAGCATCAAAATAAACAAGGTCTATTTCGTTGGGAAGCTCTGCCTGGTTGCAGTCTCCTTTCATTTTGTGCAGCGTAAAATTGGGCGTGATCGATGCCGACTGGTTCCAGGGAGCTTCATGAAGTGCCATAAACATGTCTTCTTCCCCGGCACACAACACTTTTCCGTAATTAAGATTTTGGACCAACGCGATATCCAGCGGATAAAGCTCCATCGAATAATAGGTAATATGCCGATCGGATTGCCTACTATCCAGAAGCGTAAGGAAAGCATTAAGGCCTGTTCCGAACCCAATTTCCAATACCCTGATCTCCTTTTTGGATAACCGGTGGAGGCCGGCTTCAATAAATACATGTTCCGACTCTTGAATAGCTCCGTTCACAGAATGATAATGCTCGTCCATATCGGGCATGTACAACGTATGACTGCCATCTGATGTAACCTGCAACTCCCTTTTCAACCCGTCGGAAACCGGTTCTATGTTTACGGAATGGCTCAAATGCTGAAATGTATTCTTTTCTTTCAAGATATATTGAAAATTATTCTGTTTCTTTGGACAAAAGTACATCTTTCTTTGTTACATAAGGTATATTACAGATCTGAATAGATTCCAAAAAATAAAACTATGAAATATCAGCGCATGAATCTGAGGACTTACGCACTACTTATCCTGTTTTTTTTAATTTCCGTTGTTCAGTTAACGGCACAGCAAACGTATTCGATCAAGGGTGTTGTGAAAGATAATCTAAGCGGAGAACCATTGCCTTTTGTGAACGTAATTATCTGGAACTCATTAAATGGATCGGTCACCGCTGAAGACGGATCCTTTACCATACAGGGAGTTTCGCCGGGAAGTTACCGGCTTCAGGCCTCGTTTATCGGATATAAGCCTTTTGTAACGGCCGAATTCCGCGTTGTAAAATCGGATGTCTTTGTAGGCATCGAAATGGAAGAATCGAGTCAGAATCTGCAAGAGGTCAACGTCGTGGCTACCCCCTTTAGAAAAACAGCCGAGAGTCCTCTTGGATTGCGAGTGATAGGATTTAAGGAGATTGAAAAGAGTGCCGGAGGAAACCGGGATATTTCAAGGGTGGTTCAATCTTTTCCCGGAGTGGCGTCGACAGCTGCTTTTCGTAATGACATCATTGTTCGCGGAGGAGGTCCTTCTGAGAACCGTTTTTTTCTCGACGGGGTGGAGATACCGAATATAAATCACTTCTCTACTCAGGGAGCATCGGGCGGACCGGTTGGGATAATCAACCCCGATTTTATCAGGGAGGTCAACTTTTATGCAGCGGCCTTTCCTGCTGCTCGCGGGAATGCGCTAAGCTCGGTCCTCGATTTTAAATTGCAGGACGGCAATCAGGAAAAATCATCCGCAAGGGCTGTGGTTGGAGCTTCCGAAGTAGCTTTTTCGGCCAACGGTCCTTTAGGGAAAAAAACCACCTATCTTGTTTCCGTTAGACGTTCGTATCTGCAATTTCTGTTTAAGGCGATCGGACTACCGTTTCTTCCTACGTACACAGATGCTCAGTTTAAGATTAAGCATCAGATAGATAAACAAAACGAAATCTCCTTTATCGGACTGGGGGCGTTAGATGATATGAAATTGAATACAGGGATGAAGGATATGTCTGACGAAAACAAATATATTCTTGAATACCTACCCGTTGTAAAACAAAAAACATACACCCTGGGTGCAGTATACAAACATTTTGCCGGACATAACATGTATTCGCTCATTGCCAGCAGCAGCTACATGAATAATAAGAATTTAAAATATAAAGACAATATTGAAGAACCGGAAAGGCTGTCATTAGACTATAACTCGGGAGAATCTGAGTTCAAATTACGTTCGGAGAATCTCTTTCGGTTGCCCTATATACAACTTGCTGTAGGCGGAAATGTTGAATATATAAAATATACCAATGAGTCGTATCAGAAAATATTTACCGACCGGCCATTTATTCAGGAATACAATACTTCGCTGGGACTGACGAAGTGGGGGTTATTTGCAACCGCAACGTACGAAAGTTACAACGAACGATTTACGGCTTCGCTAGGATTGCGAACAGACGCAAACAACTACAGTACGAAAATGAATAATATGGTTGATCAGCTGTCGCCCCGATTATCCCTATCCTATCGGTTTTACAAAGATTTTTACGTGAATGGAAACATAGGCCGTTTTTTTGAACTGCCTGCCTATACCTCTATGGGATTCAAAGATAATCAGGGAGAGTACATCAATAAAGTGAACGGACTGCAATATATAAGAAGCGACCAGGCCGGAATTGGCTTGGAGTTCAGACCAAAATCCTACCTTAAATTTACGGCAGAAGGCTTTTATAAACATTACGATCGTTACCCGATGTCGCTTACAGACTCTATTCCGCTGGCATCCAAAGGAGCCGACTATGGTGTATTGGGAAATGAAGCGGTTCAATCTACCGCCACGGGAAGAGCCTATGGCCTTGAACTGATGGGACGCTGGTATAATTACAAAGGGTTGACTTTTATCGCCTCCTACACGTTGGTTCGCAGTGAGTTTAAGGACGGGCGGAATACGAACAGATACCTTCCTTCCAGCTGGGATAATAAGCATCTGTTTACATTCAGCGGAACCTATTCGCTGCCTCGAAACTGGGATATCGGAGCCAAGTTCCGCTATGTAGGCGGGGCACCCTATACCCCTTACGATCTGGAAAAAAGCAGCTTAGTTGAAGCCTGGGATGCCAAAGGCAACCTGTATTACGACTACAGCCGTTTTAATAGCGGGCGACTCAAGTCGTTTACACAGCTTGACATCCGTATTGATAAATCGTATGCATTCAAGAAATGGATGCTGGGGTTATACCTTGATATCCAAAATGCCTTGAACAGCACCTATAATCAGCCGGACGTATATATCAAGACCGGGAAAATAATGAATCCGGAAGCTCCGATTTCCCAACAACGTTATGAACTTAAACCTGTAAAAAGAACATCAGGCACGTTGTTGCCAAGCATTGGTATTATGATTGATTTCTAAAAGATCCGGTTATTGCATACCCAAGGTATTCTTAATGCTATCGGCGTATTCAGCATCAGTTCCACTGATATGGATGATCAACCATTTTCTCATAAACGAGATCATTTCATTCAGGAGTTCCTCATTGTTATTATAATAACTATGATGGAACTCTTCCACTTTCTTCCTGAACAGCTCATGCTCCATGACATGTAAGTCAATATTGGGTGACTGAGATTTCACCATAAGATCTTCTTCTGTCTTGAAATGGTAGATAACATAGTTTTGAAGTTCATTGATTAAAGAATGCATCTCAGATTTTTCCTGCTTTTGATTAAGAGTCACCAGGTTATCTAATATTAGAAAAAAATTTTTATGCTGATTATCTATCATCGGTATACCTAGTAAATAACTGTCGTTCCAATTGGTAGTCTCAGTATTGTATTTTGTTTTCGTCATCTTTCTTTCTATATTAAATTAATATCAAACAGCCTTTCAATAACAAGGCGTAAAAGTATTGCCAAAGATAGTTTAAATATTTATTTACCTTTTGAAATTGTATCAGTTAATGGGATTTTGTTTCTTTGTACAAACTTTTAAAAATAAATTCATTGGCCGGTATATACAGACATCGAACGAATCGATTCATTATCATATTACTTTGTATTACATTATGCATTGTTTCAACAACACATGGGCAAGTGTATGAAAAGAATCTAAAGGCTGATTCTTTATCCCTCAAAGATTCATTGCCCGTTACAAAAACAAAGTATAGTAAAGTTCCCCTAAAGCAGTTTGTTTTACCTGCAACTCTGATTGCGGTTGGTGCTTTTGGCTCTTCTGTAGACGGAATGCGCGATTTTCATTTAATCTCCAGGAAAGATTCCGTTTCTCAAATTCGCATAGATGATTATCTTGAATGGGGAATGTTAGGTTGGGTATTTATCTGTGATATAGTAGGGATGGAAAAACATAGCCTGGCAGATCAATTTGTTTTGCTTGCAATGGCAGAAGGAATAAACGCAGCAGCTGTTCACGGCTTAAAAAACAACATTGAAACAACCCGCCCCGACGGACGGCCCTACTCTTTCCCCTCCGGCCATACAGCAAATGCATTTCTGGGTGCACATATGGCCTATAAAGAATTTAAAGACAGCTCTCCGGTATTGGCCTATTCCGGTTATGCCATTGCGGGATTTGTAGCTGCATCGAGGGTGTACAATAACCGTCATTGGTTGGCCGATGTGGCTGCAGGTGCAGGAATCGGTATCTTGTCTGTCGAATTATCTTACTTAATCTACTTCCCAATAAAGAACCTCATAATCCGGAAGAGCGGGAATAAAACGGCAAACAACCTGTTTCTGGCCCCCTCTATTCATAGAGAAGGGGGCGGTTTTTATCTTTCTTACCGGTTCTAGTGGCGAATACTTATTTATTTAATTCCAGAAGCTCCTCAATATAGGTTCTTTGATTGCTGAGCCGGGGTATTTTATGCTGTCCACCCAATTTCCCTTTTTCTTTCAACCATTCATAAAATACACCCTCACGCGCCTGAATAATCTCGGGAGATAGCAAAGACATCCCTCTGTAACGTTTCGCTTCATAGTCCGAGTTCAATTTCTGAAGGGTATCATCCAGTATTTTTGTAAATTCATCCAGGGATTCCGGCGCATGCTCAAATTCGATAAACCATTGATGCCTACCGTGACCAGCATTAAGCATAAATAACGGTGCGGCTGTATATTCTTTTACTTTGGCCCCCGTAAGTTCGCAGGCTCTGGCTAAGCCTTTGTCGGCATTATCAACCATCAATTCTTCGCCAAATGCATTGATAAAATGCTTCGTACGGCCTGTAATAATGAATTTATAAGGATTCCGGGATGTAAAACGAATCGTGTCTCCAATCATATACCTCCATAAACCACCACAGGTAGTAATTATCAGGGCATAGTTTGTATCTGTTTGTACATCCTCTAGTGGTATAACCGTAGGATTTTCCTTTTCGATCTCGCTCATCGGTATAAATTCGTAGAAAATACCATAGTCTAATGTGAGCAACATGGCCGGATCGGACAAGTCTCCCTGTATGCCGAAAAATCCCTCAGACGCATTGTAGGTCTCCACATAATGCATCTTTCCCGAAGGGATTAATGCTTTGTATTGAGCGCGATAGGGACTGAAACTGATTCCTCCATGAAAAAAAACCTCCAGGTTGGGCCATACGTCGGAAAGGGTTTCAGCTCCGGTACGTTCCAGAATTGCCTTAATGAGCACCAACATCCAGGACGGTACTCCGGAAATGCTATTTACATCCTTGTTCCAGGTATAGTCTACGATCGCTTTAATTTTACTTTCCCATTCGTCCATAAGGATAATCCGCTTGGGGGGTACCCTCACCAAATTCACCAACGGATTTAACTGCTGCAGGAGAACAGCCGAAAGGTCGCCGCAATGGGCATGCTGGTTCAACGCGACAGGTTTGTGACTGCCGCCAAGGATCAACCCTTTTCTGCTGAAAAAATTACTGGATGGATTGTTTCCTAGATATAGAGCTACAGCATCAAAACCGCCTTTATAATGACACTTCCATAAAATTTCTTTCGACACCGGGAGGAATTTACTTTTATCGTTGGTGGTGCCGCTCGATTTGGCAAACCACTTTACAGCAGTTGGCCAGATAAGTCCCTGTTCTCCCTGAAGCATTCTTTCTACATAAGGCTTAATATCATCATATTGTTGTATCGGTATACGCTGTTGAAATGTTTCGTATGTACGGATACTTTTATAATCGTATTTTTTACCCCACTCTGTATTCCTGGCGCTCTCAATAAGATTAGATAGCTGTCTTTGCTGTACAGCATCGGCACACATTACGTGTGATTCGATCTGTTTTAATCTGTAACGAAAGAAGGGTAAAACCGCTTTAGTTAAAAAATCCATGCTTTTTCATATTGTGTTCTTTGCAAATTTAAGTATTCTCTTTTTATTTATACCTTTGCTAAGTACTTAAATGAGTAAAACAATGAAAATAGGGATACTTTCTTCCGGAGGAGACTGCCCCGGTATCAACGCAACCATTCGTGGAGTGGGGAAAACGGCCTTAATGCATTATGGTATGGAGGTGATTGGCATTCACAGTGGATTTGTAGGATTACTCAATAAAGATATCGAAGTTTTTAATGAACGTAGTCTTTCTGGTATACTCAACCTGGGGGGGACAATTCTGGGCACTTCCCGCGAGAAACCATTCCGCAAATTACTGGCATCCGGAGATTCAGAGAAACCTCATATCATAAAGGAAAACTACGAGTCCCTCGGCCTGGACTGCCTGGTTTGTATCGGGGGAAACGGGACTCAGAAAACGGCGAATCTTCTTTCTCAACTAGGACTTAATATTATCGGTGTTCCTAAAACGATCGACAACGATATATGGGGTACAGATATAACCTTTGGATTTGATACGGCTGTAAACATTGCCACCGAAGCCATAGACAGATTACATAGCACAGCCAGTTCGCATAAACGTGTGATGGTTGTAGAAGTGATGGGACATCATGCGGGGTGGATTGCATTGTATGCAGGTATGGCAGGAGGGGCCGACGTAATTTTACTGCCGGAGCTTGGTTACGATATTCGCAAGGTGAATGAAGTAATTCTGGATCGTGCACATCGTGGAAAGCCCTATTCTATTGTTGTCGTTGCCGAAGGAGTCTCTTCGCCCGGTAAGACAAGGCCTGCCGACTATATTACAAGAGCGATTGAAGAAACGACTGGTATCGAAACTCGTGAAACGGTATTAGGATACATTCAACGCGGAGGTAACCCCTCTCCCTACGACCGCAACCTGGCTACCCGGCTAGGGGGCCATGCAACGGAATTAATTTCTAAAGGAGAATTTGGCCGGATGGTTTGTATGTGTGGGAATAACGTAACTTCAACTCCGCTGAGCGATGTTGCCGGAAAACTAAAATTGGTTACCGAAGAGCACGAACTGATTGTACAGGGATTACGGATGGGGATAAATTTTGGTCATTAACAAGCAATTCTATTCACGAACAGTAAGTGAACTAATTATTATTCGAAGACTTTTAGATCTTTGCCTTAAGGGAAGTATTTGTTTAACAAATGGACACTTTGCATTCAACAGCTGTTAAACGCAAGGTATCCAGCTGTTGACTTTGCGTTTAACAGCTGTCAAACGAATACTTGCCTTATGTGTTGTGATTAGTTTCCTTAACCTTTGCAGCTACTACTAAACTTAACAGCAATCACTTTCTGACGGATTAAACTGAAAACGTAGACGGATCAACAATCATGATACTGAAATAATGGACACCATCCCAAAGTCCGTCCTAACAAAGGTTGCAGAGGAGAAACCGTTTTGGACATATAAGGACCCTGATTCCATTGCTGACAGATGACAGATACATTGGATCTGTCACAAGCCATCTATCATTACAAGAACCCTTATCTACAAAGGGATCTGAGCTGTTTTATGACAGATAACAGATTAAAATGACGTTTATTCGTTCCGGATAAGAACGGGGCTGGTTTATTCTTCGGAAAGCAGTTTCTCCAACTGCTGATCATCCATATTTTTGGTAGAATCAACTGTTTCAGGTTGTTGTTCTTTGCCATTGGCTTCGTCTGAGACGGTTGTATCAGGGTCGGATGATTTTTTCAAGTTTGCGATGATCTCTTGTGTTACAGGATCTTTGCGAATCTTCTTTATAGCCATTTTTGAAGCATTTTGCTGAGCCTCTTTTTTTGAAAAGCCTATTCCGATTCCTAACTGTGTTTCTCCCAACATAACAGCGTACTGGAAAATAGGATTACTTTCCTCATCCGTAAAAGATTCTACAAGATTGAAAGAAATATCCAACTTCGTTTTCTGACTCCATTCAATTAAAGCCGATTTGAAGTTAACCTCTTTACGGGCAAGTTTATCAATATTGATATATTTACCAATAATTACGGTAGAAACAAACTTATGACATACTTTATAGCCCTGATCCAAATAGATGGCTCCAATCAAAGCTTCCAGTACATTTCCATAAATATCATTTCCATGTGTGTGCATCTTTTTGGCACAAACAATGTGTTTATCGAGGCCTAATTCCATAGCCACACGGTTCAGCGTTTCACGTTGAACGATCTTGGAACGGGTATTGGTAAGAAAACCTTCGCGCTTATTTTGAAATTTGATGTAAAGAATATCGGCTATTACGGAGCTGAGAATGGCATCACCAAGGAATTCCAACCGTTCGTTGTTCCTCCAAGGTTGTTCAATGATACCTTCTGCAATAGCAGATTTGTGGATAAAAGCCTGTTGGTAAAGGTCAGGTTTATCGGGGTAAAAACCAAGTATCTTATATAAAGAAGAATAAGGCTCCTTGTTTTTACACAGGAGGAGCCTTATTTTTTTGTATAATGCTTTCAACACGTTATTTCACAAATTTTTTAACAATCATGCTCGCATTGTGACCTCCAAAACCGAAAGTGTTGGAAAGTGCTGCATTGATTTCTCTTTTCTGTGCTTTGTTGAACGTATAGTTCAATGTGTAATCTATTTCCGGATCTTCATCTCCCTCTGCAAAATTAATTGTAGGAGGAACAATGCCTTCTTTTATAGCCAGGATACAAGCTGCTGCTTCCAAAGCACCAGTTGCACCTAAAAGATGTCCGGTCATTGACTTGGTAGAACTTATATTTAGTTTTTTAGCATGTTCGCCAAAAACTTCCTTAATAGCTTTAACTTCAGAAATATCTCCAACAGGAGTAGAAGTTCCATGAACATTGATATAGTCAATGTCTTCCGGGTTCATTTCAGCATCTTCCAATGCATTACGCATCACCAACTTAGCACCTAGACCGTCAGGATGAGTCGCTGTAAGATGATATGCATCCGCAGACATTCCTGTACCAGCAACTTCACAGTAGATTTTAGCTCCTCTTGCAAGGGCATGCTCCATTTCTTCCAATACCAAACACGCGGCACCTTCTCCCATAACAAATCCATCTCGGCTTGCACTAAAAGGACGCGAAGCGGTTTCTGGAGAATCGTTTCTGGTAGAGATTGCATTCATGGATGAAAATCCACCAACCCCTGCACTTGTAATGGAAGCTTCTGCACCTCCGGTTACAATGGCATTAGCCTTTCCTAACCGGATGTAATTAAAAGCATCTGCAATTGCATTGGTTGAAGAAGCACAAGCAGAGACAACCGCAAAGTTAGGCCCTCTAAATCCGTATTTCATCGAAATATGACCAGACGCGATGTCTGCAATCATTTTCGGAATGAAAAAAGGATTAAAACGCGGACCACGTTCAGCATCGTAATTCTCAACCTCTTCTTGAAAAGTAGTTATGCCTCCAATACCTGAAGAGAAAATAACACCGACTTTGTTCAAATCAAGTTTTTCTATCTCCATGCCTGAATCAGCAATTGCTTCATCGGCAGCGATTAACGCAAATTGGGCATAACGATCAAGCTTGCGGGCTTCTTTACGGTCGAAATACTGGGTGGGATCAAAATTCTTTACTTCACAGGCAAACTGTGTCTTGAATTTTGAAGCATCAAAATGAGTAATAGGTCCGGCTCCACTCTTACCGTTAACAAGACCCTCCCATGTTTCTGTGAGGGTCTTGCCAAGCGGTGTTATAGCTCCAAGACCTGTTACTACAACTCTTTTTAATTCCATGCTTTCAACGTAAAAGGATTACTTTGCGTTTGCTTCGATATAAGCAACAGCATCACCAACAGTTGTAATCTTTTCTGCTTGATCATCAGGAATTGAGATACCGAATTCTTTTTCGAACTCCATAATCAATTCTACTGTGTCAAGAGAGTCTGCTCCTAAATCGTTAGTAAAGCTTGCTTCGTTTGTAACTTCTGTTTCTTCAACACTTAACTTATCTACGATAATCGCTTTTACTCTTGATGCAACTTCAGACATAACTTTTTCAATTTAGATTAATTAATACGAATTTACTTTTTAAATTTGCAGTGCAAAGAAAAGAATTTTTTATGTTACAAAACAAATATTATGTACTAAAAATGTGGAAAACTGCACATTTTTTCTTTTCTTGTGCATTAAAACCTAGAATTAATGAAGAGTTTAGCCATTTTTGCCTCCGGTTCAGGAACGAATGCGGAGAATATTATCCGATATTTCTCTAATAGTGAATTTTTTAAAGTCGCCATCGTACTCTCCAATAAACAAGGAGCCGGGGTTCACGAACGGGCTAAAAAACTGAATACACCCTCAATCTCTTTCTCGAAAGAAGAGTTTGAATCGGGAGAAGCCATTCTTGATATCTTAAAAACATATCAAATTGATTTTATTGTACTTGCCGGCTTCATGTCTAAAATTGCGGATAATTTACTTGCGGCTTATCCGCACAAAATAATAAATATTCATCCGGCTTTACTTCCCAAATTCGGGGGAAAAGGGATGTACGGCATGCATGTTCATCGGGCCGTAATTGCTTCCGGCGAAACAAAATCAGGAATCAGCATCCATTATATTGACGAGCATTATGATGAAGGACCGATTATATTTCAGGCTGAATGCCCCGTATTTGCGGATGACACCCCCGAGTCGCTATGCGAAAGGATACACCAGCTCGAACATAAATGGTATCCTGAAATAATAGAAAAGGTACTTACCGATTGAACCCTAACAGATCCGACAGAAAGATCTCTTCTTCCTTTATATTTAATAATGTATAGGCTTTGTACTCTCTTGGATGGTTGTAATTATTTCGTAGCGACTCAAAATGATGGGGAGCATTGCGTAACATCCGGTCTACTGTTTCCGGACAAAAGGTTTTCAGCACAGCCTGTTCCATCCGTCGGGAGGTAAATAAATCAAGATCAATTACCGGCTCTTCCGGTAGAGGAGGAACAACTTCTCCAATCTTTTCAATGGGAATACGAAAGAAATTACCGATTGTTTGAAGACAGGCACGTGTTCCGTTAGCTTTTCCATCTGCCGAAAATCCGGCTATATGAGGGGTGGCTATAGAAGCAGCGTCCAACAGCTGTAAATCAATATGGGGTTCGTTTTCCCAACAGTCTATGATAAGTTCGGATACAATGCCTTCCCGTCTTGCCCTCAGCAAAGCTGTTGTATCATGCACGGCTCCCCTGCAGGTGTTAATAAACCATGGCTTCTTCTTCACTTCTCCAAAGAACGCCTCGTTTGCCAGATGCCTGGTTGCATGAATGCCAGATACAGTGTAAGGAACATGAAACGTAATTATATCACTTTCTTCGGCAATTGTCTTAAGAGAAACAAAACCGGCTGAACCCTCCTGCTCTTCACGGGGAGGGTCGTTCCGCAGAATATTCATCCCATAGGCTTTGCAAACCCGTTCTACAGCCTTTCCAACATGCCCTACTCCTACAATTCCTAATGTCTTATTTTTCAGATCTATATTATTGCGGATAGATAACGTAATAAGAGATGCCAGCACATATTGAGCAACGGAATCCGCGTTGCATCCGGGGGCATTGGCCCAGGCAATACCTGCCTTATCGCAATATGCGGTATCAATATGATCAAAACCAATGGTAGCAGTCGTTATAAGCTTTATACTTGTTCCCTCCAGAATCTGTTGTGTACATTTATCGATACTGCGGATTATAAGTGCATCGGCGTTTTTTATTCTGTCGTGCGTAAACTCTTCAGGCGAAATATAACTAATTTCCGCAAAAGTTTCGGCAATTCCTTGCAGGTAGGGAATTGTATTGTCTGCAATGATTTTCATCCCTTATGTTCTATTTAATCTTCATTTATGAGGCAAAAGTACTTGAAAGAATGCCAATGTCCAAAGATATGATTGGCTCATTAGAAAGTTTTATTACTTTTG
>ERZ778021.748-NODE-748-length-49292-cov-4.809412_pt1 | contig 49292 bp, 48 predicted proteins | sample MGYA00375751_ERZ778021 | MGnify/ENA primary metagenome ERZ778021 (study PRJEB29350, sample SAMN05389814) | bioreactor metagenome | isolation source: Thiocyanate stock bioreactor | place: South Africa: University of Cape Town | collected 2013-08-29 ... | reverse complement strand
AAATCAATTCTCCCAACAGAAGAATCCATCAGCAGTTCAATGTAAACACTGCCCCACAAGGGGGAGGGAGGCGTCTACGCCGCGCGTTCCAACGAAGCGTTGGTGCTGGCACCTATGTCTCAAGCTCCCCTCCCCCTTGTGGGGAGGGGTATGGGGTGGGGGTGACGTTCCGGCAGCGCTCTGCGTTGCCGACGCGCTGTTACCCGACCACCCGCGCCTCCGTCACAGCGCGCAGGCCAGCGAGGTCTAGGCCGGGGACCAGCTCGACCACCTTCAGCCCGTCCGGCGTGACGTCGAGCACGGCGAGGTTGGTGTAGATGCGCGACACGGCGGCCGGCGCGGTCAGCGGGTAGGAGCAGGCGCGCACCAGCTTCGGCCGGCCCTCGCGCGTCGTGTGCTCCATCACCACCCAGATGCGCCTGGCCCCCGCGGCGAGGTCCATCGCCCCGCCGACCGCCGGCGCGGCCTCCGTGTCCGACGTCGCCCAGTTGGCGAAGTCGCCGTTCTCGGCCACCTCGTAGGCGCCCAGCACGCACAGGTCGACATGGCCGCCGCGCACCAGCGCGAAGCTGTCGGCGTGGTGGAAGTAGCTGCCGCCAGGCCTGAGCGTCACATGCTGCTTGCCGGCATTGATCAGCCACGGGTCGCGCTCGGCTTCCGCCGGCGCCGGCCCCATGCCGAGGATGCCGTTCTCCGAATGGATGATCACCTCGCGGTCGGCGGGAATCGCATCCGCCACCAGCGTCGGCACGCCGATGCCGAGATTGACGCACCAGCCCTCGGGTATGTCGGCGGCGACGCGTTGCGCCATCTGGAGGCGGTTGAGCGGCTTCGGCGTGATGCCGGCGGTCTGCTGCTCAGTCATGGGCGGCCTCCGCGCTGTCGGCCGGATAGGGCACATGCACGACGCGGTCCACGCAGACGCCCTGCGTGACGACTGCCTCGGGGTCGAGCGCGCCGAGGTCGACGACGTGGTGTGCCTGCGCCACCGTCACCTTGGCCGCCATTGCCATCAGCGGGTTGAAGTTGCGGCCGGAGCGCCGGTAGGTGAGGTTGCCCCAGCGGTCCGCCTGCCACGCCTCCACCAGCGCCATGTCGCCCGGCAGCGCCTCCTCCAGCACGTAGCGCCGGCCGTTGAACTCGCGCACCTCCTTGCCCTCGGCGAGCCGGGTGCCGACCGCCGTCGGCGTGTAGAAGGCGGGGATGCCGGCGCCGGCTGCGCGGATGCGCTCGGCGAGCGTGCCCTGCGGCACCAGCTCGAGCTCCAGCCTGCCGGTCGCGTAGACCTCCTCGAACACCACCGAGCCGGCGCTGCGCGGATAGCTGCAGATCATCTTGCGCACGCGGCCGACCTGCAGCAGCTTGGCGAGCCCGACGAAGCCCGAGCCGACATTGTTGGCGACGATGGTCAGCTCGCGCGTGCCGGTGTCGATCAGCCCCTCGATGAGCGCGTCCGGCTGGCCGACCGAGCCGAAGCCGCCGACCAGCACCGTGGCGCCGTCGCGGACGCCGCCGACGGCCTCGGCGATCGTGTCGACGAACTTGTCGATCATCGCCCGGACCTGGCCTCGCCCTTCGCCGCGTCGCCGTCGAACCAGTCCCATTCCCATGGCACGACGGCGCGGAAGGGGCTCTCGAACATCACCTCCTCGACCGCCGAGGCGTCGATCAGCCGCCCGGCCCTGCGCCGCGCCCTGTCGTCCTCTTCGATTTGCCCCAGCACGTCGGCCGGCTCCTCGTCGAGATAGAGGATCCGCATGCGGTTGGGCACCGGCAGGCCGCTGCGCGAGTTGCGGTCGGCGAAGCTCCAGCCCGGCCCGCCTTCCTCCCACGGCGGCTGGAACAGCGCGTCGTCCCCGAAGGTCCAGGCGCCCGCCACACCTCGCGTCTGCAACAGGTCCGGCAGCCGAATCTCGTCCTGCCACGCGAGCACCTTCTGCGCGTCTCTGTGCGCGTGGTCCAGGCGCGTCTGCGTGACGAGGATCGCCTTCACCGGCCGGAAGGGCAGGGCGTCAGCCGACACGCGCACGCGCGGCGCGGCGTAGCCCTTGATCGGCACGAAGAAGCCGCGCATCGGCCGCTTGGTCCAGCCGACCTGCGGCGAGCGGCCCCAGGCGAACGAGCGCTCCGACAGCGCGAAGAAGTCGTCCAGCGTCTCCCGCATCGGCTCGCGGAACCAGTACATGATCGCGTAGTGCGCGTTCATGTAGGCGTCGGCCGTGCCCGAGCTCAGCGCCCGGCAGTCCGGCGGCCGCACCCAGCGGTCGCCCCAGGCGATGCCGGGAATCAGCAGGTTCTCCGGCCGGTGGTCGAGCTGGTGCCATTCATTGTGGTCGCGATGGTGGCCGGCGGCGATCTCCGACAGCGAGAAGTAGCAGCGGGTCGGCCTCATCGCGCGCCTCCGGTCTCGCCGTCGAACCAGCTCCAGCGCCACGGCACGATAGCCCTCAGCGGGCCGGCGAACAGCAGATCCTCCACCGCGCTCGTATCGCGCGAGCGGCCGGCCTTGCGCCAGCCTCCCTCGGCCTCGCGCACGGCGTCCGCGAAGGCCACCGGGTCGCCGTCGAGATAGAAGAGCTGGATGCGGATCACCGGCTGCGACAGGTCGCGCGTCGGCGAATAGAGGCTGCGCGCCGAAAACGTCCACGCGCCGGCCGCGCCGGGACAGTCCAGCATGTCGGGGATGCGCACCTGGTCGTACCAGCGGAACACGTCCTCCGATTCCACGTCGTGGTGGCGCCGGAAGCGCGAGACGATCAGATAGATGCCCTTGTTAGGCCGGAACGGCAACGCCTGGTCGGAGACCAGCGGCTCGCGCCGCACGTAGCCCTTGAGCGGCACCATGTAGTCGGCGAAGCGCGGCGGGGCTTCCGCCATGCCGAGATGGGCGGCGCGGGCGAAATGCGCCTCGAAGGCCTGCGCGCTGGCCAGCGCCGGCGCGCGCAGCCAGTACATCGCGCAATAGTCGGCGTCGAAGCCCTCGGCCGGCTTCGTGCCCGCCGCCGCGCAGGCGGGATCGCGCACCCAGCGCTCGCCCCACGCCACGCCCGGCTGGCTCTGCAGTTCGGGCCAGTGATAGAGCGCGTGCAGCTCGTTGTGCGCGCGGTGCGCGGCCGCCCCGTCGGCGGAGGTCAGCGCGAAATGGGCGAGCGGCGCGAACAATTTTCCGTCCCTTGATAGATTGTCCACTATGCGGTAATCAGTCCGCATATTGATTTTCATAGGTTGGCACCGGACGGGTGTCAAGGCGTCGGCGGGCGGCGTCCACATGGCCCGCAACTTCACTTTGCCACGGACGGTTCGCCACGATGAAGCTCTATGTCACCACAACCTCGCCCTTCGTCCGCAAGGTGCTCGTCAGCGCCTATGAGCTCGGCATCGAGGGCCGCATCGAGCGCCAGGAGCGGCCGATCCACGTCATCCGCCGCGTCGCCGAGGTCGTCGAGCAGAACCCGCTCGGCCAGGTGCCGACATTGATCGCCGACGACGGCATGGCGATCTTCGACAGCCGCGTCATCTGCGAGTACCTGCACGGGCTGGTGCCCGGCTCCGGCCTGTTCCCGGCCGAGCCGAAGCCCAGGCTGCAGGCGCTGGTCGAACAGGCACTCGCCGACGGCCTCCTGAACGCCGCCCTGCTCGGCCGGCAGGAGCTCAGCGTGCGCCCGCAGGAGAAGTCGTGGACGGGCTGGTACGACGCCATGATGGCCAAGATCGTCTCGGCGCTCGACCGCTTCGAGGACTTTGCGCCCGGCTTCGGCGAGCGCATCGACATCGGCACCATCTCGGCCGCCTGCGCGGCGAGCTATCTCGACTTCCGCTATGCCGATTTCGATTGGCGCGCCGGCCGGCCGCGTCTGGCGAACTGGTACGAAGCCATCTCCCGCCGCCGCTCCTTCCTCGAGACGACGCTGCGGCTGCCGACGCAGAAGTGAGGCGCTACCCGCCGACCACCTGCTCGATCGCGCCGAAGATGCTGCGGCCGTCGTCGTCCATGACGTCGATGCGCACGCGGTCGCCGGCCGCGAGATAGGGCGTCTTCGCCGCGCCCGTCTCGCGCGTCTCGATCATCCGCCGCTCGGCGATGCAGGCAGTGCCCGCCGAGGCGTCGGCGTTGGACACGGTGCCGGAGGCCACCACCGTGCCCGCTTCCAGCGGCCGGAACGAGGCCGCATAGGCGATGATCTCGCCGAAGTCGAAGGCCGCATCGCGGCCGGCGTCGGGCCGGCCGAAGGGCGCGCCGTTGATGTCGACCGCGATGGCGCGGCGCAATTCTCGGCCCGTCCAGTACGGGCCGAGCTCGTCCGGCGTCACCGCCACCGGCGCCATCGCCGCCTGGATCTTGCCGCGATAGACCGAGCGCGCCGCCGCCGTCTCGGCCGCGATCACGCCGCGCAGGCTGATGTCGTTGACGAGCGTCACCAGCCGGATCTGCGCCGCCGCCCCGGCGCTACTCGTGCCAGCCGCCACGTCGCCGGTGATGACCGCTATCTCGGCCTCGAGGTCGATGCCTGCGTCCGCCGCCTGCGGCGGGACCGCCGCGCGCGGCCCGAGGAACGGCGCGGCGATCCTCAGGCTGATCAGTGGTTCCTGCCGGAACGTGTCGGGCAGCGTCGCGCCGCGCAAGGCGCGAGCGCGCTCCATGTGGGAGAGGTAGACGCTGCTGTCGATGAAGCCGAAAGCGCGCGGCAGCGGCGCCATCAGCGCCTCGATGCGAAGCGGGAAGCCCGCGACCCGCCCTTCGGCGAGGTCGCGGGCGGTGGCTGCGAGCCCCGGCGCCACCTTGTCCCAGTCGTCCAGCGCGGCCTGCAGCGTCCTGGCGCCGGGCGCCTCGCAGGCGGATGCGAGGTCGCGACGGACGACCAGCAGCCGTCCGTCGCGCGAGCCGTCGGCAAGCGTGGCGAGCTTCATGCGCGCGCTATTCGGCCGCCTTGGCCTGCGCGTCGGGCGCGCTGTCGATCGAGCCGCGCCAGGACTGCGCGTAGCTCGTCACCTCGCCGCCTTCCGGCAGGTCGGCCACGTCGAGCCCGTCGAACGTGTCGATCATCACCGAATAGCTGTCGGTGTGCTTGACCGGATGGTTGAACATGTAGGGCAGCACGCCCGGATGCGGGCCATGGGTGATGCCGCGTGGGTGGTAGGTGATCGAGCCCTCGGTGATGATCGCGCCGCGGCTGCCGAGATTACCACTGTGGTAGAAGATCACTTCGTCGCAATCGTCGTTGTTGTGGTAGAAGGGCAGCTTCATCGCGCCCGGATCCGTCTCCATCGGCCGCGGCGACAGCGTGCACACCACGAAATGCTCCGACTGGAAGGTCGTCTTCGACGACGGCGGCAGATGCAGCCGGTCGCTGGTGACGGCGCGGATATCACGGATGTTGAGCCGCACCGGGTAGAGGTCGCCCTTCCAGCCGATCGCGTCGAGCGGGTTGAACGGATAGGTGATGGTGCCGACCTTGTCGTCGCGCTTCACCCTGACCTTCCACTGGCCGCCGCGCGGCTGCGCCTGGAACGCCGCGTCGATGGTCGGCCTGTCGAGCACGCCGGGGTCGAACAGCGAGTGGCGGCCGAGGATGCCGCGGTCGGGCAGATAGTAGGTCGAGCGCGTCGCCTCGACCAGCAGCATCTCCACCTCGCCGGCGCTCTCGATGCGCCACATCGTGCCGCGTGGCACGCAGATGTAGTCGCCGGTCTCGAAGGCGAGGTGGCCGTAGTCGCAGAAGAACGCGCCGCTGCCGCGATGCACGAACAGCAGGTCGTCGCCGTCGCTGTTGCGCACCAGATGGTCCATCGAGCCGTCGGTCTTCCAGTAGCGCACGCTGACGTTCGGGTTGCGCATCACGCCGAGCGCCTCCCACGGCGAGGCGGTGACCTGCACCACCTCGCGCGGCTTCAGCGCGCGCGGCCGGACCGGCCCGTCGACGTCGAGCCAGGCCGTCGGCGGGTTGCGATGGTACATGTGGGAGGCGGCGCCGGCGAAGCCTTCCCGGCCGAGCTCGCGCTCGAAGGTGTTGGCCGGGATGTCGGCATGCGCCTGCCGCGCGGCCGAGCCTTCGATATGCGGCGTCGAGAGATTCCAGTTCATCGCTTCCTCCACCTTGGGTCGGCGGGCACCGGGATGCAGTCGGGCGGCGCATCCTCGATACCGCGAATTGACCGTATAGCGGTCAAATGTCCGAAAAGCAGACTAGACGACGCCACTTTGTCTTGCAAGCGCATTTCGCGCGTTGCGTGCCGGCAATTCACATTATACGGATGGATGTCCGTATAGCGATAAGGCCTTCCGATGTTCCGCTGGGGACTGCTGTCCGCCGCCAAGATAGCCCGAGACCACGTCGTCCCGGCGATCCAGCAGGCCGCCAACGGCAACCTCTCGGCGATCGCCGCCCGCGACCTGGACCGCGCCCGCGCGCTCGCCGGGCGCCATGCGATCCCGCACGTCTTCGCCAGCTACGAGGAGCTGCTCGCCTCGCCCGAGGTCGACGGCGTCTACCTGCCGCTGCCCAACACGCTGCACCTAGAATGGACGCTGAAGGCGCTCGCCGCCGGCAAGCACGTGCTGTGCGAGAAGCCGCTGGCCATGACCGCCGCCGAGGTGGAGACGATCGCCGCCGCGGCCGCCGCCTCCGGCCTGCTGGTCAGCGAGGCCTTCGCCGTCTTCTACCATCCGCAGTGGGCCAAGGTCCGCGAGCTCGTGCGCGGCGGCGCCATCGGCCGCCTGCGCCAGGTGCAGGGCGGCTATTCCTACTTCAACCGCGATCCTGCCAACCTGCGCAACCTGTCTTCCATGGGCGGCGGCGGCCTGCGCGACATCGGCGTCTATCCGGCCATGGTGACGCGCATGGTGACCGGCGCCGAGCCGTTGCGGGTGCAGGCGGCGATCGACGTCGATCCCGATTTCGGCACCGACCGCCACGCCAGCGTGCAGGCCGCGTTCGACGGCTTCAACCTGTCCTTTTATTGCTCCACCCAGATGGCGCTGCGCCAGTTCATGCTGTTCCACGGCGAGACGGGTTTCATCGAGGTGCACGCGCCCTTCAATGCCGGCATCTACGGCGACGCGGCGATCACCCTGCACGACGCCCGCCACGAGCGCGCCGAGACCTTCCGCTTCCCCGGCGCCCAGCAGTACCGCAACGAGGTCGAGGCCTTCGCCGACGCGGCGACGGGCGGCGGTTCGGCCGTGCTTTCGCTGACGAGCTCGCTCGGCAACCAGAGGCTCACCGACGCGATCTTCCACGCCGCCGCCCGTGGCGGCTGGGAGCCCGTCTGACGGCGGCTTTCCCGCCCCGCCCTTCCGTCCACCCGTTTCGCGCAGTCCGTTTCGCCGGGCGGCGTTGATCGGCTCTCCTATTTCGTATATCAAGAAATATACGTAAATGCCGGAGCGAGGCGGCCGCGCATGCCCGCCGCTCGTTCCGGGCCGAAAAGGAGCGAGACTTGGCCATCTTCAATCACCTGCATCACGTCTGCATCGTCGTCCACGACCTCGCGAAATCGGTCGCCTATTACGAGTCGATCGGCGTCGGCCCCTGGTTCGACTACCCGAAGGGCGGCCGCTACCTGGAGTTCGACGTGCCCTCGAAGGAGGCGTCGGACGCCATGCGCTACAAGTGCGTGCAGCTCGACAACGTCCAGATCCAGCTCTGCCAGCCAGGCCCGCAGGATTCGCCGCAGCGCCGCTTCCTCGATGCCAATGGCGAGGGCGTCTACCATCTCGGCTTCGAGGTCGCCGACCGCGACGCCGCCGAGGCGGAGGGCCGCAGCCTGGGCCTCGGCGTGGTCGCCCGCGGCCGCCGCGAGGACGGCTCCGGCTTCTGCTACTTCGACACGCGCGCAAAGGCCGGCGTGGTGCTCGAGGTGCGCCGCACGCCGGCCGCCGCACCGCGCCACGCGGCGGAGTGAAGCGCCTCGCTTGCATTCATATACGAAAGCATATATGAAAATCGCCGGCGGATGCGGCGACCCGTTTGCAGGGTCGCGGCGCCGGCGACGAGGATGACAAGACAGAGGATCGAGGATGTATTATTTCGGCTACTGCACCTGGCTCGACGACGCCGAGCTGCGCCGCTTCATGCCCAATGCCAGGAAGGTCGTTCACGCCGTCGCGCCCAACCACCGCCTGACTTTCCATGCGGCCGGCGACCGCACCGACCGCGGCTGGTGCCACTTCAGCAACACCTGCTCCGACGCTTGGGGCACGATGTGCCGCGGCGTCGTGTTCGAGCACGAGAATACGCATTTCAAGGACGAGTACGACGACTTCGAGCGCTGCTCGGTGACCGTCATCGGCGACGACGGCAAGACCTATGATTGCTGGACCTACAGGATGAGCGATCCGGGCATCCCGATGCGTCCGCCGCTGTTCTACTGGAACCACATCCCGAAGGGGATGCGCGACCACGGCTTCGACGAGAAATACGTCCAGTCGGTGATCGCCACCTACGAGGCGGCCGCCGAGTGCCCGAACGCCGACCGTCCCAACCCATCCAGGATTCCCGGCAAGTCCGCCGCGACGCGGTAGCCGGGCCGGCCAACGAACCTTCAAGGGGAGAACAAGAATGAAGACCAGCAGGGGAATTCTCGAAACGATCATGGCGGCGCTGGCCGCGGGCGGCCTCGCCTGCATCGCGGCCGGCCCGGCCTTCGCCGCCGACGCCTCGCAGATGGTGCCCAAGGAGATCCGCGACCGCGGCTCGCTGACCGTCGGCTCGCAGCAGACCTTCCCGCCGGTGGAGTTCAAGAAGCCCGACGAGAACGTCGTCACCGGCGTCAGCGCCGACCTGCTCACCGAGATCGCCAAGCGGCTCGGCCTCAAGCTCGAATACGTCCACGGCGAGTACGCCTCGCTGATCCCGGGCCTCGAATCCAAACGCTTCGACATGGCCTCGGGCGGCATCAGCGACACCGAGGAGCGCGAGCAGAAGGTCGACTTCGTCAACTACATGCTGTCGGGCGGCTCGATCCTCGTACGCGCCGCCGACAAGGACAAGTACAAGACGATCGGCGACTTCTGCGGCAGCAAGGTCGCCATGCTGCTCGGCTCCAACACCATCATGAAGGCGCTCGACGCCGCCAATGCCGATTGCAAGTCGGCCGGCAAGGCCGAGTTCACGGTCGACCAGCTTCCCTCGGCGCCCGACGCCAAGGCGCAGCTCGACCTCGGCCGCGTCGACGGCTATCTCGGCGACTTCCCGGCGCTGGTCTATTTCGTCACCAACGCGCCCGGCAGCTATGCAGTCGCCGGCGGCAACTATATCCTGACCCCGTACATCACCTCCTGGGCCTTCTCGAAGGACAATTCCGCGCTGCGCGACGCGGTCCAGCAGACGGCGCAGGACATGCTGAAGGACGGCACCTATGTCGACCTTCTGAAGAAGTGGGGCCTGGAAGGCGGCGCGCTGCCGGAGATCTCGGTCAACCTTCCCTCGAGCAAGAGGAACTGAGTTCTTGTCGATCGGTGTGATTGCGGAACCCGTCCGTGTTCGCATCATTCGCAGGCGGCGCTGGGGAGCATGGCTCCTCGGCGCCGCCGTGCTTCTGGTGCTGGCCATCATCGTGGTCGCCGGCGCGCGGGCGCGCATCATCGACCCCGACGTCTTCTTCCACTACCTGACCAGCGGCGAGGTCCTGCTCGGCGCCCGCAACGCCATCCTGGTCGGCACCGTGTCGATGGCCGTGGCCGTCGTCGTCGGGCTCGCCGCCGCGCTGATGCGGCTGTCGGGCAACCCGATCCTCACCGGCGTCGCGGCCGCTTACGTCTACTTCTTCCGCGGCACGCCGATGCTGATCCAGATCCTGTTCTGGTACAACGCCTTCCCGACCATGTTCCCGCGTCTGCATCTGGCCGTCCCGTTCGGCGGCCCGGTGCTGGTCGACGCGGCCATGCCGGCGGTCGTCACGCCCTTCATCGCCGCCGTCGCCGGCCTCGGCCTGGCCGAGGGCGCCTATATGAGCGAGATCATCCGCGGCGGCATCCTCGCCGTCGACAGGGGCCAGCAGGCCGCCGCCCGCGCGCTCGGCATGACGCGGCCGCAGATGTACGGACGCGTGGTGCTGCCGCAGGCCGCCCGCATCATCGTGCCGGCCACCGGCAACCAGTACATCATGCTCTTGAAGTCGACCTCGCTCGCCTCGGTGATCGGCTTCCTCGAGCTGTTGCGCATCACGCAGGGCATCTACTCGGCCAATTTCCGCGTCGTCGAGCTGCTGGCGGTCGCCGCCTTCTGGTACCTCGTCATGACCGCCGTCGTCACGGCTATCCAGACCGCCCTCGAGAGATGGTTCCCGGTGAGATGAGCGCCATGAACGCGACCGGCGAGATCCAGCGCCAGGACGCCATCCGCGTCGAGGGCCTGCGCAAGGTGTTCAGCGGCTTCCAGGCGCTGAAGGACATCTCCTTCCATGTCCGCGGCGGCGAGGTCATCGCCCTGCTCGGGCCGTCGGGCTCGGGCAAGTCGACGCTGCTTCGCTGCATCAACCATCTCGAGGAGATCGACGGCGGCCGCATCTGGGTCAATGGCGAGCTGATCGGCTACGAGGAGCACGGCGCCGTGCTGCGCCAGATGAGCGACGCGGCCGTCAGCGCCCAGCGCCGCGCGATCGGCATGGTGTTCCAGGGCTTCAATCTGTTCCGCCACATGACCGCGCTGCAGAACATCATGTCCGGCCCGGTCTACGTGCTCAAGGCGCCGCGCGCGGCGGCCGAGGAGAAGGCGCGGCGGCTGCTCGCCAAGGTCGGCCTGGCCGACAAGGCGGACTCCTATCCCGCCCAGCTCTCCGGCGGCCAGCAGCAGCGCGTCGCGATCGCCCGCGCCATCGCGATGGACCCGAAGGTGATCCTGTTCGACGAGCCGACCAGCGCGCTCGACCCCGAGCTTTCCCAGGAGGTGGTGGCCACCATCAAGACGCTTGCCGAGGAAGGCCAGACCATGCTGATTGCCACGCACGAAATGGCTATCGCGAAAGGCTGTGCCGATCGCGTATTGTTCATGGTGAGCGGCGAGCTGGTGGAGGACGTCCCTGCGGCGGAGTTCTTCGCGGCGCCGCGGCACGAGCGCAGCCGCCAGTTTCTGGCAATGCACGGATAGCGAGGGACTGCGATGGACCAGCCGTTGCGCGGCGGCAACAAGCGGACGGGCACGGCCCTGCTCGCGCAGGACGTGCACCGCCTGCTGCGCACCAAGATCATCTCGCTGGAGTTCAAGCCCGGCTCGCGCGTGGTCGAGGAGGACATCTGCCGCGACACCGGCGTCGGCCGCACGCCGGTGCGCGAGGCGCTGCTCAGGCTGGAGGGCGAGGGGCTGGTGAGCCGCCAGCGCCGCGGCTGGATCATCGAGGCGACCGACCCGGCCAACGCCCGCTTCATCTTCGAGGCGCGCATCTCCGTCGAGGCCTACGCGACGCGCGTCGCCGCCGAGCGCGGCAACCGCGAGACCATCGCGCGGCTGCGCGAGCTGGTGCGCGGCATGGACGAGCTCGACACGATCGGCCGCGCCGAGCTGAACCGCCTCGACCGCACCTTCCACGAGACGATCGTGGCCATGTCCGGCAACCCGCTCTTCGTCGAGATGCACCAGCGCACCCAGTTCCACTACTGGAACCTGCGCCTGCCGGTCTTCTTCAACAAGGAGCAGACGCTGCGCGCCAACAGCCAGCACGGCGAGATCGTCGACGCGATCGAGGCCGGCGACGGCGACACCGCCGAGCGGCGCGCCCGCGAGCACATCGAGACGACCTATGCAATCGTCCGCCAGGCGCTGGACGGCTTCTGATGGAACTGGTGCTGGAGGCGGGCCACACCCACGTCTATCCCGGGCTGCGGGGGTTCCTGCGCGGTCCCGATCCGACGGCGACCGGCGCGGCCGGCGACACCTGCCGCATCGACTTCGCCGACGGCAGCGTCGCCTTCGGCACGCTGGGGCCGGGGAGCGGCGAGGCATGGGAGCTGGAGGTCAGCCCTTACGTCACCGCCGCCGGCACCCGCATCCCGGTCAAGCGCTGGCGTGTCGGCCTGGAGCGCGAGTCCGACGGCCGCACCGCCTTCCGCATCCTCGGCCGCCTCGGCTGACGATTCTGCTCCGGTAGGGCCGGCCTCAGATCTCCAGCACGCGGGGCGAGCCGGCGTAGAGCTCCTCGACCTCGGCCGCGCGGTTCCGCAGCACGATGCGCTGGTTGACCGAGCCCTTGTCGGTCATCTCGCCCGATTCGAGCATCGGCGGCGGGTCTACGAGCAGCATGCGGCGGACCAGGCTCGACGAGCCGGTCGCCTGCGCGGCGAGCGAGCGCAGCCGGCCGCGGAAGAAGCCGGCCACCCTGGGATGCGCGAACAGCACTTCGGCCGGCGCGTCGGCGCCGAGGCCGGACAGGCGCCGCAACTCGGCGAAGTCGGGGAAGACGAGCGCCGACAGATACGGCCGGTCCGCGCCGGCGATCGCGACGTCGCGCACGGCCGTTCCGAAATGGTCGATGAAGCCGGTGCGCAGCGCGCCGGAATTGACCCATGTGCCGGTGTCCAGCTTGAAGTTCTCCGCCGTGCGGCCGTCGAACAGGAAGCCGGCCGCCGGGTCGTCGGGATCGGCCGGGCGCAGCGCGTCGCCGAAGCGGTAGTAGCCCTCCTCGTCGAATGCCTGCGCGGTCAGCTCCGGCGCCTTCCAGTAGCCCGGCGTGACCGTCGGCCCCTTCACGCGCGCGTCGTACTTGCCGTCCATCGGCACCAGCTTGAGGCTGATGCCGGGGCAGGGCAGGCCGACATTGCCGGCGCGCTCCACCGGCCATGTGCACATCAGCGCCGCCGGCGCGGTCTCCGTCGCGCCGAGCCCGGTGCCGATCAGCACGCGCGCGCTGGTCGTCTCGACGGCCAGCCGCTCCAGCGCCTCCCATGTGTGCTGCGCCATCGCCGCGCCCGCATACCAGAGCATCTTGAGGTCGCGGAACAAGCTTTCCCGCAGTTCCGGGTTGCGCTCCAGATGCGGGATCAGCGCCTCGAACCCCTTCGGCACGTTGAAGTACCAGTTGGGCGAGACGTCGTGCAGGTTGCGCACCGTCCTCTCGATGCCGGCCGGCGTCGGGTTGCCGTCGTCGATGTAGAGCGTACCGCCGCTGAAGACGGGCATGAAGAACAGCTTGTTGCCGCCGGCCGTATGGTGCCACGGCGCCCAGTCGAGCAGCACCGGCGGCTCGTCCTTGAAATAGGTGTAGACCTCGCGCACCATCGCCTGGTTGGCGCAGATCATGCGGTGCGTGTTGATCACCGCCTTCGGCGTGCCGGTCGAGCCCGAGGTGAACAGGAATTTCGCCACCGTGTCGGGCGTGATCGCCGCGAAGGCGCGATCGACCGCCGCGGTCGGCTCGGTCGCCAGCGCGGCCGCGAAGTCCTCTGCCGGGCTTCGGGCGCCCTTCGCGAACAGGCGCGGCAGCGAGGCGTCCGCGACCGCGTCGATCGCGGCGCCGAACGTGCCGGCGTCGCCGGCGAACACCATGCCCGGCTCCAGCGTCTCGAAGACACCGTGCAGGCGGGCGCGGTCGCCCGCGACGAGCGAATAGGCGGGCGAGATCGCGGCATAGGGGATGCCGACATGGATCGCAGCCAGCGCCAGCAGCGCATGGTCGAGGTCGTTGCCCGAGAGGATCGCCAGCGGCCGCTGCGCCGACAGGCGATGGTCGAGCAGGAACTGGCCGAGCCGCCGCATCCCGTCGGCCGCGGCGCCGAAGGAAAGCCGCCGCCAGCCCCCGTCCGCGCCACGCGCCGCGTAGAGCGTACGCTCTGGCGCGCGCGCGGCCCATTCGAGGAGCGGTTCCGTTATGCGGTCGCGGTAGGGCGGCAGCGCGAGCGCCTGCTCGACATAGAGCGTGCCGTCGGCTTCCCGCCGCAGCGCCACGCGCGGCTGCCAGAACCGCGCCGCGCGCTGGCCCGTCGCCTGCGTCCCGGCCTCCTCCAACGACACCTCCCTCATCGTCTCTCCCCACGATGGGCGCGCCCTGCTTGACGCGCCACTCCAAATTTAGTTCACTGGAAAACAATTTTGAAGTGAATAGTGCCGAAGTGAACTTTCCTGCTCGCGGAAAGGATCGGCACCGGGGGAGGAAGCCGGGGCATGGCTCTGGTGGAATATGCCATCGGCGACGGCGTCGCCGTGCTGACGCTCAACCGTTCCGACAAGCGGAACGCCATCAACGACGCGCTGGTGGGCGAGCTGGGCGCGGCGGTCGACCGCGCCGCCGGCGAGGCCCGTGCCGCCGTCCTGTGCGCGAATGGCGCGCATTTCTGCGCCGGCCTCGACCTTGCCGAGCATGCCGCCAAGGGCCTGATGGAAGGCATCGCCGGTTCGCGCGGCTGGCACGCCGTGTTCTCGCGCATGCAGCGCGGCGCGATCCCCTATGTCGCCGTGCTCAAGGGCGCGGTCGTCGGCGGCGGGCTGGAGCTGGCGGCGGCCGCCCATATCCGCGTCGCCGAGCCGGACACCTTCCTCGCCATGCCCGAGGGCCAGCGCGGCATCTTCGTCGGCGGCGGCGGCTCGGTGAACATCACCCGCCTGGTCGGCGTGCCGCGCGTGGTCGACATGATGCTGACCGGCCGCACCTTCGGCGCCGCCGAGGCCGAGCGCATCGGCGCGGTGAACTATCTCGCAGCGGCGGGTACGGGCCTCGACCAGGCGATGGAGCTCGCCCGCCGCATCGCCGCCAACGCGCCGCTCTCAAATTACGCCACCATCAACGCGCTGCAGCGCATCCACGACAGCGGCTACGACGAGGGCCTGTTCTTCGAGTCGATGATCGCGACGCTGTCGCAGATGACGCCCGAGGCGAGCGCCGGCATGCGCGCCTTCGTCGAGAAGCGCGCCGCCCGCCTGCGCGCGCCGGGAGAGACGCCGTGACCGAAGCCCCCGCCCTTTCCGACGAAGCAGCCGAGGGCAAGGCCGCCGTCTCGCTCGGCGGGCTGGAGCACTCGGCCGGCTTCGTCATGCGCATCGCCCAGCTCACCGTCTTCGACCGCTTCTTCGCCGTCTTCGGCGACAGCGACATCAGGATCTCCGAGTTCACGGTGCTCTACGCCATCGCCGAGAACCCCGGCATCCGCCAGGGCGTGCTCGCCGACGTGCTGAAGATCAAGTGGCCGAACATGACCAAGCTGGTCCGGGCGCTGGAGGATCGCGGCCTGATCGAGCGGCAGGTGCCGCCCAACGACCGCCGCTCCGTGCACCTCGCGGCGACCGCCGAGGGCCGCCGCCAGATCGCCGCCTCGCAGGAGAAGATGTACCGCTCCGACCGGCTGGCGCTTTCCATGCTGGACGACGAGGAGCACGCGCAGCTGCTGCGGCTGTCGCGCAAGATCGCCGGCTGGCCGCCGGAGGCGGAGTAGGGCGATGGCCATCGATCTCGGCCGCGTCGCGGCGATCGACTTCCACACCCATGCCGAGGAGCCCTGCGGCACGCATGGCGACGACGGCTACGACGACTTCCAGGCCGGCATGTCGGCCTATTTCCGCTCCCCCTTCCCGCATCCGCCGACGATCCCCGAGACCGCCGCCTACTATCGCGAGCGCAATATCGCGGCCGTCATCTTCGCCGTCGACGCCGAGCGCGAGACCGGCTTCCGCCGCTACGACAACGAGGAGATGGCGGAGCTGGCCGCCGCGAATTCCGACATCCTGATCCCCTTCGCCTCGATCGACCCGGCCAAGGGCAGGGCCGGTGCCCGCGAGGCGCGCCGCCTGATCGAGCACTACGGCATCAGGGGCTTCAAGTTCCACCCGACCATGCAGGGCTTCTACCCCAACGACCGCTCGGCCTACGTGCTCTACGAGGCGATCGCGGAGGCAGGGCTGCCGGCCCTGTTCCACACCGGGCAGACCGGCGTCGGCGCAGGCATGCATGGCGGCATGGGCATGCGGCTCAAATATTCCAACCCGATCTATCTCGACGACGTGGCGGCCGACTTCCCGGACATGCCGATCATCCTCGCGCACCCTTCCTTCCCCTGGCAGGAGGAGGCGCTGGCGGTCGCGACCCACAAGCCCAACGTCTACATCGACCTCTCGGGCTGGTCGCCGAAATACTTCCCGCCGATCCTCGTCCGCTACGCCAACAGCCTGCTCAGGGACCGCATGCTGTTTGGCTCGGACTGGCCGGCCATCCTGCCGGACCGGTGGCTCGCCGATTTCGACAGGCTCGACATCAAGCCGGACGTGCGTCCGCTCATCCTCAAGGAGAACGCGCGCCGTCTGCTCGGAATGTAACGAAAAGACCGCGACAAGCGGCCGGGTGATCGACAGCAAGAGCGGCCGAGGGGCCGCGGGAGGAAGACCATGAGAATGCTTGCAAGCCTGCTTGCGGCCGCTTCGCTGGCCGCCATCGCGTTCACCGCCGCAGAGGCCAGGGATCTGCGGCTGGCTTCCGGCGCCCCGCCGGTCCACCCGGCCGCCGACCCGCTCTACAAGAGCTTCGCAGAGTTCCTGCCGCAGGAGACCAACGGCGCCCTCAGCGGCATCCTGATCGGACCCGAGGTCGTCAATATCGGCCAGGTCAAGCAGGCGCTGCAGTCCTCGCTGGCCGAGGTCGGCAACCTGCTGCCGCTGTTCGCAGCCGCCGACCTGCCCAACACGGTGCTGACGGCAGACCTCGCCTTCCTCGCCACCAACCCGCATGCGATGGGCGCGGCGATGACCGAATACGTCGTCACCTGCGCCGACTGCCAGGCGGAGTTCAAGAAGATGGGCGGCGTGTTCATGGGCGCCGGCTCGTCTGACGTCTACGTGCTCTTGACCACCAAGCCGGTCCGCTCGATGGCCGACCTCAAGGGCCTGCGCCTGCGCTCGGGCGGCGCGCCCTATGCGCGCTGGGCCGAGGCGGTCGGCGCCGCACCGGCGCAGGTGCCGGTCAGCGACACGTTCGAGTCCCTTTCCCAAGGCGTCCTCGACGGCACCATGGCCTCGATCTCCGACCTCGTCTCCTACCGGCTGATCGACGTGGCGAAATACGTGATCGAGCTGCCGCTCGGCACCTATCACACCACCTCCAACTTCACCGTCGCCAGCGCGGCCTGGTCCTCGCTGACCCCAGACGAGCGCAAGGGCTTCGCCCGCGCCGCCAACAAGTCGAGCGCGCTGTTCACGCAGAACTGGGGCTACGACCGGCCGGACAACGTCCGCAAGATGGCGAAGGACAAGGGGCTCGAGCTGATCCCCGCCTCGCAGGACATGCTCGACGCCACCGACGCCTTCCGCAAGAGCGACCCCGAGACGGCGGTGAAGATCGCCGAGAGCCAGCTCGGCGTGAAGGACGCAGCCGCCAAGATAGCGCACTTCCGCGAGCTCGTCGACAAGTGGACGAAGATCGTCGACGAGGCCGGCGGCGACGTCGGCAAGATCACGGCAAAGGTGCAGGAAGAGGTCTGGGACAAGGTCGACTACTCGACCTACGGCCTGTGACCGGCCGCTGAACGACCGGCGCCGGCGCGTCCCTGCGCCGGCGCGATCTCCCGGGCGTCTGCGGCGCCCGTCCGCGCGGGGAGGGGATATGCGCGCCAGTCTGGACAGGTTCATCAACCGGATCGCGGCCGGCCTCGCGCTGATTGGCGCCGCCGGGGTCGTGGTCATGCTGCTGCACATCACGGCCTATGTCGTGCTGCGGCTCTTTCTCGCCAGCCCGATCCCGGCGACGGTCGAGATCGTCTCCACCTACTACATGGTGCTTGTCGCCTTCCTGCCGCTGGCCTGGGCCGAGCGGCGCGGCGACATGATCACCATCGAGGTGTTCGGCACATTCTACAGGGGCGTGGTGCGGCGCGGGGTAGACCTCTTCGTCGCGGTGGTGACCACGGCCGTCTACGCCGTGCTCGCCTGGACGACCTGGTCGGTCGCGCTGCGCGAATACCAGACCGGCTCCTTCGTCATCTCGCTTCACCACGCCATCCCCACCTGGCCCGGCTATTTCGCCCTGCCGGTCGGCTTCGCGCTGGCGGCCCTGGTTGCGCTCTACCGCATCATCGACGTCGTGCAGCCGGCCGCGGGGCCTGCCCTGGAGAGCAAGCCATGAACACCGCCGCCGGCTTCATCGGCCTTGCCGCCTTCTTCGTGCTCATCGCGCTGGAGGTGCCGATCGCCATCGCCATGGCGCTGATCGCCTTCTGCGGCGTCTGGTTCCTGTTCGGCATCCACCCGGCCATCGGCATCCTCGCCAATACGCCCTACGATTTCGTCGCGAGCTGGACGCTGTCGGCCGTGCCGATGTTCCTGCTGATGGGTTTCGTCGCCTATTATTCGGGCCTGACGGCGGGCCTGTTCGACGCCGCCAAGCTCGGCCTGCGCAGGGTGCCGGGCGGGCTCGGCATCGCCGCCGTCTTCGCCTGCTCCGGCTTCGCCGCCGTTTGCGGCTCCAGCCTCGCCACCGCCGCCTCGATGGGCCGCATCGCCATCCCCGAGATGGTCAAGGCGGGCTACAAGCCGAGCTTCGCCACCGGCGCGCTCGCTGCCGGCGGCACCATCGGCGCGCTGATCCCGCCCTCGATCCTGATGATCATCTACGGCGTCTTCTCCGAGACGTCGGTCAGCCAGGTCTTCGTCGGCGGCATCTCGGTCGGTCTGCTCACCGCCGCGAGCTACATCGCCGTGATCCTGCTGGTGGCGACGTTCCGCAAGGACATCGTCCCGAGCACGCCCATCGGCGTCGAGGACCTCGATGCCGGCGCGGTGATCCGGGCCGTCTGGCCGACGGTCGGGTTGATCCTGCTGATCTTCGGCGGCCTGTTCAGCGGCTACTTCACGGCCACGGAAGCGGGCGCCGTCGGCGCCGCTGGCGCCATCCTGTTCGCCGGCCTCACCGGCCGGCTGACCTGGGAGGTGTTCCGCAAGTCCGTGCTCGACACGCTCGGCACCTGCGCCTCGCTGTTCATCGTCGGCGTCTGCGCGGTGATGTTCACCAAGTTCCTCGGCCTTTCCGGCGCGGCGGGGCTCATCAGCAGCGCCGTGCAGTCCTACGACCTGAACTATGCCGAGCTGATGATCATCATCGTGATCATCTACCTGATCCTCGGCATGTTCATGGAGCCGTTCGGGGCGATGCTGGTGACGCTGCCGGTGCTGATGCCCGTGCTCAACGCCCAGCACATCGACCTCGTCTGGTTCGGCGTCTTCCTGGTCAAGATGCTGGAGATCGGCATGATCACGCCGCCGCTCGGCATGAACGTCTTCGTCATCCGCAACGTCGCCTCGCAATATGCGACGCTGGGCGAGATCTTCCGCGGCGTGGCGCTGTTCTTCGCCGCCGACATGGTGGTGGTGACGCTCATCATTGCCCTGCCGATCATCGTGCTGTTCCTGCCGAACCTGATCAGGTAGGCCGGCGACGTGCCAGCTCAGAGCAGGCTGAGCTGCTGCGCCGGCCTGCGTCGGCGCAGTCCGGCCTCGCTGGTGGTCAGCTCAGCCGCGATCTCGCTGAGGAAGGGCGAGGCTGCCGCCGGCCGCACCGCGCCGCGCTGGAAGCGCTCGGCCGCGCGGGTGAGGAACAGCCGGTCCTTGGCGCGCGTCATGGCGACGTAGAACAGCCGCCGTTCCTCGGCGAGCGCCGCCGCGTCCTGCGGTGCCGAGGCGTCCCACGAGAACGGCACCAGCCCCGCCTCCATGCCCACCACGAAGACGATCGCGAATTCCAGCCCCTTCGCCGCGTGCATGGTCATCAGCGAGACGCGGTCGGCGCGCGCGTCGCGGAAATCGGCTTCCGTCGACAGCGCCGCCGCCTCCGCCAAGCGGCCAGCGTCGCCGGCCACCGCGTCCGACGCCGCGAGCGTGGCGAGCCAGCCGCGCGCCTCGGCGAGCGCGGCAGCATCCGCCTTCTCGGCCCTGCGCGCGCTTTCCGCCGCCTGCGCGATGCGCGCCGAAAGGGGCGTTCCCGCCTCTTCTTCCACCGCCAGCGCGTCGAGGATCGCGCTTACGCCGGAGTGCCCGGCAAGCGGCGCGGGCGAGCTCTTCATGTAAGGGATGCCGGTGCGGTCGAAGGCGGCCCGCAGCGCCGCCGCCTGCGCGTCGGTGCGGTAGAGTACGGCGCAGTCGCCGAAGCCGAGCGGCCGGCCGGCGGCCCTGCCGCCGCCGCGGTTGGCCGCCAGCAGGTCGTGGCCGCCCAGCAGGTCCTCGATTGCGCCCGCGATGAAGTCGGCCTCGGCCGCCTCGTTCGCCGCCGCGTGGGTGACGATCGGGCTGCCCGCCGGGCGCATGATGCCGGCCGATGCGCCGATGAAGCCGGACGCCGCCGTCACGATCGTGCCGGCCGAGCGGTAGTTGCGCGTCAGCCGCAGCGTCGGCGCACCGGGAAAGTCGCGGCCGAAGCGGGCGAAGCAGGCGGCGTCCGCCCCGCGAAAGCCGTAGATCGCCTGGTCGGGGTCGCCGATCGCGCAGAACCTGCCGTCGTCGCCGGCGATCAGCCGCAGCAGCCTGTATTGCTGCTCGTCTATGTCTTGGAACTCGTCGGCGACGACGTGGCGGAAGCGCGCCTGCCAGTCGGCCGCGATGTCCGCATTGGCTTCGAGCAGGTCGGCCGCCAGCACGACGAGGTCGTCGAAGTCGACCCAGCCCTGCGCGCGGCCCGCTTGATCGAGCGCGGCGCGGGCCGCTTCCTCCTCGTCCGTGCCCCTGGCGCCGGTGCGCTTGAGCGCCGAGACGGCCCTGAGCAGGCGGCTGGCCCGCGCCTCGCCGATGCCGAGCGCGGCGGCCAGCGCCGCCCTGCGCTCCGCCTCCGCGGCGATGCGGAAATCGCCACCGAGGCCGGCGCGGCCGGCATGCACGCGCAGGATCGCCAACCCAAGCGAATGGAAGCTGTGGACCGCCACCGCCCGCGCCTCCGCGCCGAGCAGGCCGGCCAGCCGGGTGCGCAGCTCCTCCGTCGCCTTGCGCGTGAAGGTGACGGCCAGGCACGCGTCGGCCGGCACGCCGCGCTCGCGCACGAGATGCGCGATGCGGTGGGTGAGCATGCGCGTCTTGCCCGAGCCGGGGCCGGCGATCACCATCAGCGGCCCGTCGACCGCTTCCGCCGCGCGCGCCTGGTCGGCGTCGAGCCCGGCGAGCACGCCCTCGCGGCCCGAAGGCTGCGCCGCGGCGTGTTCCTCGGGGGCTGCGGCTTCGCCCGCGTCCTCCTCCTTCGCCCTGCGCCTTTCCGGCTTCGTGCGGCTGGCGCGTGGTGCGTCGAACAGCAGCCGGTTGCCGGCGAGGCTGTCGAGCTCGCCGTCCTGAAACAGCCGGATGACGCCGTATTCGCCGTCATAGCCGGCCTGCCTGATGACGTCGCCGGCGCGCAGCCGCGTCACCGCCTCGCCGAGCAGCGGATGCACCTTGGCGACGTCCTCGACCGGCATTTCCTGCAGCACGTCGAGCTCCGGCCCGAGCGCGGCGATGGCGCGGTCGTAGGTGTGAGTGACGGTCTTCGAGCCGACGCCGCTGCCGACGATCTCGGACAGGATCTCGGGCAGCGGCACCAGGCTCGACACCGCGCCGGCCGTGGCCGGCGGCACGGCCTCCGCCTCGCTGCGGTCGGCGAGCGATTCGACGCGGTGCGCGACGCCCACCGTGACCGGCCGGCCGCATACCGGGCAGCGTCCGCCGAGCGCGATCGTCTCCCGCGGGTCGAGGCGGGTGCCGCAGGCGCGGTGCCCGTCCATGTGGTACTTGCCTTCCTCGGGGAAGAACTCGACCGTGCCGACATAGCCTTCGCCGGTCTCCAGCGCGCGGCGGATCGCGAGGTAGTCCGGCTCGCAGGAGAACCGCGTCGCCTCGCGGCCGATCTTGCCGGGCGAATGCGCGTCCGAATTGGAGGTCAGGCGGAAGCGGTCGAGCGCCGAGATGCGCCAGTTCATCGCCGGATCGGACGACAGGCCCGTCTCCACCGCGAAGATGTGGCCGGCGAGGTCGCCATAGCATTCCTCGATGGAATCGAAACCCGACTGCGAGCCGAGCGCGGCGAACCACGGCGTCCAGATATGGGCCGGCACGAGGTAGGAGTCCGGCCCCGATTCCAGCGCGATCTCCAAAAGGTCGCGCGAATCGAGCCCGAGGATCGGCCGGCCGTCGGAGGCGATGTTGCCGATGCGCCCAAGGCTCGCCGCCAGCCGGTCGGCCGTGTCGAGATCGGCGGTATAGATCAGGTGGTGGATCTTCCGCGTCTTGTCGCCCTTCTTGTAGATGGTCGAGATCTCGGTGCAGAGCATGAAGGACACCGGCCGCCGGCAGGCGGGCGGCAGCGTCTCCCACAGCGCTGCCTCGATCTCGGGCCTGAGCCGAAACAGCCCGTTGCCTTCGGCCACCAGCTTGTCCTTGATCTCGGCGAGCCAGACCGGATGCACGCAGTCGCCGGTGCCGACGACGCGCACGCCCTTGCGCGCCGCCCACCAGAACAGGTGCTCGAGGTCGAGGTCCCGGCTCGTGGCGCGGGAGTGCTTCGAGTGGATGTGCAGGTCGGCGTGGAAGCTCATGGACAGTCGTTCGTCTCGCGGAATGGACGGATCCACCGATCCAGATCGCATTGATAACAGGCGGAAACGGGACCGTTCACGGCAAAAGCCGTGCTAGTCACAGCATTCGGCGGCTGAGTGGCCCGGACAGGATGCGCGAGGCGGTCGAAACGGGTCGCTCGCCGCGGCCTATCGCGTATGAGGAATTGGAAATTTGCACCGGCATATGGCCGCCATTGTGGATTGACGGGCATAATAAGAATACTTAATTGGGATCGTTCCGCTGGAGACGGAGGGTAACTTGAAGACGCATCCGGTATGGCTGGGCGAGGCCAGGACCCCCGGCGCCGAAGAATGCTCGATCGCGCTGATGCTGGTCCGCCGCGCGGCGCAGGCGCCCGACGCCCCCTTCGCCCTGTTTTCCGACGGCTCCCGCTGGAGCAATGGCGAGGCCCTGCTGGTCGCGCGGGAGACGGCCGCCGCGCTCGCCGCGCGCGGCGTCTCGGCCGGCGACCGCGTCGTCAACTGGCTGCCCAACAGCGCCGCCCATCTGCGCGTGATGCTGGCGACCGCGCTGCTCGGGGCGACGCCCGTTCCCATGAACCCCGCGTTGCGCGGCCGCTCGCTGCTGGACTCGCTGCAGGTGGTGAAGCCCCGCCTGATCGTCACCCATGCGGCGCTGGCCGACAGGCTCTCCGAGATGGAGGCGCCCGCGCCGTGCCCGGCGGTGGTCCTCGGCGGCGAAGGCGAGCCGCTGCGCATGCCGGCCGACGGCCTGCCCGAGCCCGCCGGAACCCAGCCCTGGGACCTCGGCGTCATCCTCTACACCTCCGGCACCACGGGCGGCGTGAAGGCCGTCCGCGTGCCCAACGGCCAGCTCTGGTCGGTCGGCAGGACCCATTTCGGCTTCCTCGAGGCCTCCGACCGTGTGATGCTGACGACGCCGCTCTGCCATATCGGCCCGCTCGCCGCGCTGATGGGCGCGATCATGGCCGGCGCCTCGGTGATCGTGCTCGAGGGCTTCAAGACCAGCACCTTCTGGGACGACGTCCGGCGCTTCGAGGCGACCGCCGTTCCCGGCATGGGGCCGTCGCTCCTCAACTTCCTCAACAAGGCCCCGGCGCATCCCGACGACCGCAGGCACGGCCTGCGCCTCGTCAACGTCGTGGCGGCGGACGCGGCCTCGCGCGCCTTCGCCGGCCGTTTCGGCGTCTCCTTCTTCCCGAGCTTCGGCATGACCGAGCTGTCCGTGCCCATCGTCGGCGATCTCGACTCGACCGTGGAGGGAAGCTGCGGCCGCGTCCGCGACGGCATGGAGGTCCGCATCGTCGATGCACACGACATGGAGGTCCCGGCCGGGCAGGTCGGCGAGATCGTCGTGCGCGCGCAGCATCCCTGGACGGTGAACGACGGCTACGAGGCCAACCCCGAGGCGACGGTGGCGGCCTGGCGCAACGGCTGGTTCCACACCGGAGACGCCGCCTGGCGCGACGCCGACGGCAATGTCTTCTTCGCAGACCGCATCAAGGACGTCATCCGCCGGCGCGGCGAGAACATCTCCTCGATCGAGGTCGAGCGCGAGGTCAAGGCCTTCGCCGCCGTCGAGGACGCGGCGGCGATCGCGGTCTCCAGCGAGCATGGCGACCAGGAGATCCTCGTCGTCGTCTCGCCGCTGGGCGACGCCGAAGTGGTGCCGGCCGACCTCATCGCGTTCCTGACGGAGCGCATGCCGCATTTCATGGTGCCGCGCTATGTCCGCGTGCTGCGCGACATGCCGCGCACGCCGTCCAACAAGATCCGCAAGGCCGACCTGCGCCGCGACGGCGTGACGGCCGACACCTGGGACCGCGAGGCGGCCGGCATCGCCGTCCGGGCGCAGCGCTTCGGCAGCGTCGCCTGACGACCCGCAACCAACCGACCGAGCGCTCTCCCATGTTCCAGTCCGATCTCCTCGCAGGCAAGCGCATCCTGGTGACGGGTGGCGGCACCGGGCTGGGCCGCGCCATCGCCGAAAAGTACTTGGCGCTGGGCGCCGAGATCCACATCTGCGGCCGCCGCGAGACGGTGCTGCGCGACACGGCGGCCGAGCTGATGGCCGCCCGCGCGGGCGGCGTGGTGCATGCGCACGCCGTCGACATCCGGGACGCCGACGCGGTCGACGGCATGGTCGAGGGCATCTTCGCCGACCACGGCCCGCTGACGGGCCTCGTCAACAACGCTGCCGGCAATTTCGTCAGCCGCACAGAGGACCTGTCGCCGCGCGGCTTCAACGCCATCTCCGACATCGTCATGCGCGGCACCTTCTACGTCACCCATGCGGTCGGCCGCCGCTGGATCGCGGCCGGCCTGCCGGGCTCGGTCGTCTCGATCGTCGTCACCTGGGTCTTCAACGCCGGCCCCTATGTCGTGCCCTCGGCCATGTCGAAATCGGCGGTGCAGGCGCTGACCCGCTCGCTCGCCGTCGAGTGGGGCGGCTACGGCATCAGGCTCAACGCCATCGCCCCCGGCGTCTTCCCGACAGAGGGCGCCTCGGCGCGGCTGGCGCCCGGCGAGGGCATGGCGTGGCGCGCCGACGACAATCCGATGAGGCGCGTCGGCGAGATCCACGAGCTCCAGAACCTCGCGACCTTCCTGATGGCCGACGGCGTCGACTGGCTGACCGGCCAGGTCATCGCCATCGACGGCGGCAACTGGCTCGCCAATGGCGGCAATTTCTTCGCCTACCGCAGCAGGACGGGCGACGACTGGCAGCGGATGCGCGAGGATATCAAGGCCCGCAACGAGAAGGACAAGGCGTCCCGCTCGGCCTCCGCCTAGGCGGGTGGCAGGGACGGCAACCGCGCAGGACGAACACATGAATCCCGGCATCGACGAGGACAGCTTCGCCACCGTGCTGGAGACGGTCGCCCGCTTCACGCGCGAGCGGCTGGTCCCGGCCGAGAGGACCGTCGAGGAGACCGACGACGTGCCGGCCGACATCGTCGCCGAGATGCGCGAGCTCGGCCTGTTCGGCCTGTCGATCCCGCGCGACTATGGCGGCCTCGGCCTGAGCCTCGCGCAGGAGCTCGAGGTCGTGGCCGAGATCGGCAAGGCCGCGCTCGCCTTCCGCTCCGTCTTCGGCACCAATGTCGGCATCGGCTCGCAGGGCATCGTCATCGACGGCACCGACGCGCAGAAGCAGGCATGGCTGCCGCGCCTCGCCACCGGCGAGGCGGTCGCCTCCTTCGCGCTGACCGAACCGGACGCGGGCTCGGACGCCGCCAGCATCCGCACGCGCGCCGAACGCGACGGCGACCATTTCGTCATCAACGGCGCCAAGCGCTACATCACCAATGCCAGCCGCGCGACGATGCTGACCCTGCTCGCCCGGACCGGCGGCCCCGGCGCCTCCGGCATCTCGGCCTTCGTCGTGCCGGCCGACGCGCCGGGCGTGACGATCGGCGGGCACGATCGGAAGATGGGCCAGCGCGGCACGCGCACCTGCGACATCGCCTTCGACAATGTCCGCATCCCGGAGGACGCGCTGATCGGCGGGCCCGCCAATCTCGGCCGCGGCTTCAGGACCGCGATGAAGGTGCTCGACCGCGGCCGCATCCACATGGCGGGGCTCGCCATCGGCCAGGCGCGGCGGCTGATGAACGAGATGTGCGGCTACGCGCTCCAGCGAAAACAGTTCGGCTCGCCTATCGCCGACTTCCAGCTCGTGCAGGCGATGATCGCCGACAGCGAGACCGAACTGCTCGCCGCCACCGCGCTCACCCGCGCCGCGGCCGCCTCCTTCGACCACGGCGCCCGCATCGCCCGCGAGGCGGCCTGCGCCAAGCTGTTCGCCACCGAGGCGGTCGGGCGCATCGCCGACCGCGCGGTGCAGATCTTCGGCGGCGCCGGCTACATGGCCGAATATCCGGTCGAGCGCATCTACCGCGACGTCCGCCTGATGCGCATCTACGAGGGCACGTCGCAGATCCAGCAGCTCATCATCGCGAAATCGGTGCTCGGCGGATATGGCGATGGCGAGCGGCACTGAGGGTACTGCATGAACGCGCCGGCCGAGACGCCTCCGCTGCTCACCGGCGCGGTCCCGCCCGCGCCGGCATGGTTCGCAAGGGCGGTGGCCGAGGAGCCGGAGCGCAGCATGATCGCGGTGCGTGGCGCCGAGGTTGAGATGCTGACCTGGGGTGAGATCGGCGCGCCCGGCCTGCTCTTCCTCCACGGCAAGGGGGCGCACGCCGACTGGTGGAGCTTCCTCGCGCCGTTCTTCAGTTCCCGCTACCGCGTGGTCGCCATCTCGTGGTCGGGCATGGGCCGCTCCGGCTGGCGGCAGGCCTATTCCGAGGACCTGCTCGCGGAGGAGGCGATGGCCGCGCTGGAGGCCGGCGGCGCGCTCGCCGCGAAGGCGAAGCCGGTCGTCGTCGCGCATTCCTTTGGCAGCCTGATGGCCGCGCTGATGTGCGAACGCATGGGCGGGCGGCTGGGCGCGGCGGTGTTCGTCGATCCGCCCTTCTTCTCGCGCGAGACCATCGCGCGGCGGCGCGAGCGCTGGGCCGGCGCGTCGGCCAAGGCCCACCGTGTCTACGGCTCGGTCGAGGAGGCGGTGCGGCGCTTCCGCTTCTCGCCCTGGCAGCCCTGCGAGAACCTGTTCATCGCCGACTTCATCGCCCGGCGCTCGCTGGTGCGGGTGGAGGAGGGGGAGAGAGCCGGCTGGCGCTGGTGCCTCGATCCGCGCCACTGGACGCCGGACCGCCAGAACGCGATCGAGAGGCTGCCCGTCGAAGCGGGCGTGCCGATGACGGTGATCCTCGGCAGCCGGTCGGCGCTCTACACGCCCGACGACGTCCGCTACATCGAGGCCTCCTGCCGGGGCGCGGCGCGCCTGCTGACGATCCCCGAGGCCGCCCACCACGTCATGGTCGACCAGCCGCTCGCGCTTGTCTCGGTGCTGCGTGCCGTCCTCGCGGACGCGGACGTTTTTAGCTGACCCCCGACGCCGTTAAAAACTCGCCATAGGTGCGGTGGCGCACCAGCGGGTCGCCGCCGCTCCAGTTGCGGGCCATGTCGAGCACGGCCTGCCGGTTGCGCTTCAGCTCGGGCGGGATCAGCTCCAGCATCGGCCCCAGCAGCGACGGCGTGCGGTAGTAGACCACCGGCCGCGGCCGGTTCGGCCCGTGGATCAGGTATTCGGCCACGTAGCCGGCCGCCTCGACGCGCCGGCAGGCTGCCTCGTGGTCGTCGATCCAGTAGCCGAGATGCTGCAATCCCTCTCGGCCGCCGTCGATGAATTCGCGATAGGGCGAGGGCGCGCCGTTGACCTGCTCGATCAGCTCGACCTGCACGTCGCCGACGAAGCCGAAGGCGAGCCGCGTCTGCACCCGCACCTCCTGCTCGCGATAGGTGGTTGGCCGCGGGTCGAGCCCCGAGCCTTCCGTGCAGAACAGGAACGGCCGCACGCCCATGACGCCCACCCAGTGGTCGAGCGTGGCCTCGATGTCGCGCACGACGAAGCCGAGCTGCGTTACCGGGCCGATGATCGGCGCGCCCACCTCTGACATGGGGGCTGCCGCCATCACGCCTCCCGCCCGTCGAGCCGGACGATCGACTTGCCGAGCGCCTTGCCCTGCAGCATCGACACGAAGCCGGCCGCGGCGGCGTCCAGCCCGTCCGCGAATGTGTGGTCGCAGGTCAGCTCGCCCGCCTCGACCGCTGCCGTCAGGTCGCGCAGCGCCTCGGCATGCGAGGCCGCGTGCTCGGAGACGCGGTAGGGCCGCAGCTCGATGACCTTTTCGAGAAGCAGGTGCAGGTTGCGGAAGCTGTGCGCGCGCGACGTGTCGTAGTGGGCGACCATGCCGCACAGCGCGATGCGGCCGTGCTCGGTGATCGCCGGCAGCACCGCGTCGAGCAGCGCGCCGCCGACATTCTCGAAATGGACTTGCGCCTCGATCCCGCACAGGCTCTCGCCGAAGCTTTCGCTCCGATGGTCGAGGCAGCGCTCGAATCCGAGCGCGCCGGTCGCGTGGGCGCACTTTTCCGCACCGCCGGCGATCCCGATCACGTCGCAGCCGTGCCGCCGGCCCAACTGCCCGACGATGCTGCCGATCGTGCCGGTGGCGCCGCTGACGATCAGCGTCTCGCCCGGCGCGATGCGCGCCACGCGGTGCAGCCCGACCCAGGCGGTGATCCCCGACGTGCCGAGCGCGCTGAGATGCAGTTCCGGCCGGTCGCGCAGCGTGTCGAGCCGTTCGAGCTGCGCCGCGGGAATCGCGAAGCGGCTCTGCCACGGCCCGACGCCGCGCACCATGTCGCCCGGCGCGAGCGACGGGTCGCGGCTTTCGACGACGGTGCCGACCATGCGGCTGCGCATCGCCTCGCCCGGCTCCAGCGTCACGCCGCGCACGGGCCGCCCGTAGACCTGGATCGCCAGATAGGGGTCGAGCGAGATGCGGGCCGGCGCGACGAGCGCCTCGCCTGCCGCGAGCGGAGCGATCTCGACCGGCACCACGGCGAAGTCGGCGATCCCGACCTGCCCCTCGGGGCGGCGCTGCAGGATGACGCGTGCATCAGCCATGGCCGGCGGATCCCTCGTAGCTTCCCAGCGCCCGCGCCTTGGCCGTCACCAGCGCGCCCAGCCGTTCGAGGGCGGGAACGGCGATCCCCGCGCGGCGCGCGATCAGCAGCGGCGCGGCGACGAGCGCGTCGATCTCGGCCGGTCGGCCCCGCCGCAGATCCTGCAGCAGCGACGGCAGGTGCGGCGACGAAAGGATCGCCGCGTCGCGCAGCACGTCGTCGGCGATCGTCGTCGCGACGCCGCCGGCCCGCGCGATGGCCCGGATCTCGTCCAGCAGTTCCTTGAGCAGCGGCTGCATGTCGGGCTGGCTGGCGCAGGCGCCGACGGGCAGGCCGAGGATCGCTGCCGGCAGGCCGAAGCCGAGATTGAGGAGCAGCTTGTCCCAGACGGCGGGCCTTAGGTCGGGCTCGAACGTCGTCCGGATGCTCGCCTGCTCGAACAGGGCGAATGCCGCCCCCGCCGCGTCCTCTGCGTCGGGCGAGGCGGGACCGACGATGAAGCGGGCCGACGGCGTGTCCATCGAGACCACGCCCGGCGTCGTCACCTCGATCGAGGCCTTGACGATGCAGCCCACCCTGAGCGCCGGCGCAATCGCGCCGGCGAGCCGCCCGCCGGGGTCGAGCAGGTCGAGGCCGGGCTCCATCCACCACGGTATGCCGTTTGTGGCGAAGACGAAGGGTGTGCCGGCGGCGGCGAGATGGGCGAGCCCGTCGACAGCCCCGGCCAGCCCCGGATGCTTCAGCGTCACGATCACCATGTCCTGCGCGCCGAGCGTGCGGGGGGCGTCGGTGGCGGCGACGGCGACGCTTTCCGCCGGCCGGTCGTGGACGTCGAGCGTGATCCCGTCGGCGCGGATCGCGGCGAGCTGCGCGCCGCGTGCGATCACCGACACCGCGTGGCCGGCCCGGGCGAATTGCCAGGCGAGGTATCCGCCGACCGCGCCGGCGCCGTAGACCGCGACGCGGCTCATGCGACCAGATGCTTCTCCACCGGCCTGGCTTCTCGGCGCGGCCAGAGCTGGTCGGCCGCCCGGGCGGCGGAGCCGGCGACGCCGGCGAGCTCGCCCTGCAGCGAGCGCAGCCGGTAGGTGAAGAAGTGCAGCTCGATCTCGCGCGTCAGGCCGGCGGCGCCGTGGAACTGCTGGGTGTCGTAGGTGATGCGCCCCGCGGCGGCCTCGGCATAGGTCGCGGCGAGGAAGGCGGCCGCGGCGTCGCCGGTTACCGCCGCCCGCCGTGCCAGCATGCGCGTCGCGTCCGCCAGCACCTCGCATTCGGCCAGCCGGTGCTGGATCGCCTGGTAGCTGCCGATCGGGCGGCCGAACTGGCGGCGCATCTTGACGAACTCGACCGTGCGGTCGACCGCCGCCGCCGCCGCCCCGGCGATCTCGGCCGCGACGCCGACGCTCCACCACTTGACCACGTCCTGCGGCCGGACGCCGTCCAGCCGGCGGCCCTGCCGCATCTCGTGGTCGGAGATCGTGCCGAACGGGTCTGCGAAGATCGAGCGCAGCGCCTCGACCTGCCGGCCGGCGAGGTCCAGCGCCCGCACCTCGTCGTCGCCGACGATCAGCAGCGTCGACGCCATCGGCAGGTGCCGCACCGCGGCGCCGCGGCCGGAAAACGCCAGCGCGACGGGTCCCTTCAGGCCTTCGCGGACCGCCATCGGCGCCACCAGAGCGGCGCCGGTCAGCGGCACGGAATAGGGCAGCGCGCTCGCCGCCTCGAGCAGCAGCAGGCCGCCGAGCGCGCCGTAGTCGTCCATCGCGGCGGCGTTGGTGAACCCGCCCGCCTCCATCTCCGCGTAGAGCGGCATGCCGTCGAGGTAGTAGGACGTGTCGCCGGCGGGCGCCGACTGGTAGGGCGCGGCCATGCGGCCGATGGCCGCCTGGAGTTCTTGCTGGTCGGGGCTGAGATCGAGGTCCATCAGGCGACTGCCGGAAGCTGGAGGTGATGCTTGGAGATCAGGTTGAGCTGAATCTCGGCGGAGCCGGCGGCGAGCCCGGTCGAGCCGGTGCGCCGGAAGCCGACCGAGATCAGCGGGTCGATGTCGGCCGTCACGTCGTCGTGCAGGAAGTCGCAGAGGAAGTCGGCGACCAGCCGGTCCGCGGTCACCAGCGCGTAGCGCGCGATGTTGGTCGAGGTGTCGACCGGCAGCTTCTTGGCGCGGCGGTCGATGACGCCGAGCGCGAGGTAGCGCGCGGCCTCCAGCCCGGCCTGCGCCTGCACCGCGCGGGCCCGTGCGAGCTCGGTATCCTCGCCGCGCGCGACGAGCAGCCCCATCGCGTGCTCGAGCACGCGCATGCTCAGCATGTAGCGTGGCTGGCCGATGCGCTCGTTGTGGAGCACCGAGCGCACGATGGTCCAGCCCTTGTTCTCCTCGCCGAGCCGCATCTCCGCGGGCACCTGCACGTCGGTCAGGAACACCTCGTGGAAGGAATACTGGCCCATGAAGCTCGGCACGACGCGGATCTCGATGCCGGGCATCTTCGTCGGCAGCAGGAACACCGAGATGCCGTGCGTGCCCGGCCCGCCGGTCCGCGCCAGCAGGAAGCAGTAGTCGGCGAGGCTGGCGCCCGAGGTCCAGATCTTCGAGCCGTTGAGCACGTAGCCGTCGCCGCGCCGCTCGGCCCGCGTCGACAGCGCCGCGAGGTCGGAGCCGGCCGACGGCTCCGAGAAGCCCTGGCACCAGATCGTGGTGCCGCTGGCGATGCGGCCGATGTGCTCCCGGCGCTGCGCGTCGGTGCCGTACTGGATGATCGCCGGCCCCACCCAGTTGACGTTCATGTACTGGTAGCTGCGCGGGTCGCCGACGTAGAACATCTCCTCGCCGAGGATCCAGTGGTGGAACGGGTCCATGCCGCCGCCGCCGAGCTCGACCGGCCAGTGCGGGATGAGCAGGCCCTCGCTCGCGAGCATCGGGCAGAAGGTGCGGGAGAATTCCGACATATAGGCCGAGCTGGTGTCGTAGCGCGATTTCTCGCCCCAGTCGGCGGGCAGCGCGCGGGCGATGATGCCCTGCAGGCGCTCCCTGAATGCTGTCTGTTCGTCCGTCCAGCTGAAGTCCATCTTCGGCAACGTTCCGTCTGTGAAGATTACACCTATTTAACGGCGTTCTAGCAATCGTGTCGCCCCTTGGCAATCACGATGCCAAATAAAGTATCCTTTTTATAGGTGCCCCGCACATCAGTGGAAAACCCCGCCGCCGTTCACCAGCAGCGTCTGCCCGGTGATGAAGCTGGCGCGCTCGCTGGCGAGGAAGCAGACGGCGTCGGCGATCTCGTCCGGCCGCCCGAGCCGCCCCATCGCGACCGAGGCGCTTATCCTTTCGAGCTGCGATTCGGAGAAGGACGCCATAGCCGCCGTCTTGGTCGGGCCGGGCGCGACCGAGTTCACGTTGACCGAAAACGGCGCGAGCTGGCGGGCGAGGGCGCGGGTGAAGCCGATCACGCCGGCCTTGGCGGCGGTGTATTCGGGCGAGCGCACGCCGCCGGTGAACGGTGCCTCGGAGGAGATGTTGATCACCTTGCCCCAGCGGCGCTCGCGCATCGACGCGACCACCTGCTGCGAGCACGTCAGCGTCGTCTTCAGCGACACGTCGAGGATGAAGTCCCACAACTCCGGGTCGGCCTCGGAGAATTCCTGCGCGCGCTCGCGCGGCGCCTGGCCGACATTGTTGATCAGGATCTCGACCGGGCCGACATCGACCCGGATCGCGCCGAACACGCGCCTGACCTCCGCCCTGTCGGTGAGGTCGAGCGCATGATGCGCCGCCGCACTGGCGCCCAGCGCGGTCGCGACGTTTTCGAGCCGCTGCGCGTCCCTGTCGAGCAGCACCACGCGCACGCCTTCCCCGGCGAGGCGATGGCAGATCGCCTCGCCGATGCCGTTGGCCGCGCCCGTCACCACCGCCACCCTGCCTGCTATGCCCGTATCCATCTCTCTCCCCGGTCATGTGGACGCCATCGGCACGATCAGGATACTTTTTATGAAAGCCGCCCGCCGCGAACCGTCGACAAACGGCAGGATACGGCCATCATGCCGTCGCGATCAATTGACAATCGCAAAATACAGTGCACTACTTTCGGTGTGAGAAAGGCTTGGCGCCGCGCGGGTGCGGGATTGACAGGCCGGCCGGTTCTCTCCTAAAAAAGTATCCTGAATAAACGACCGGCGAGGGAAGAGCGTCCGTGTACGAATCCTATACGGGTCTGAAGTTCGAGCGGCGCGGGCGCATCCTCGTCATCTCTATCGACAATCCGCCCACCAACCCGATGACGCCGGCGATGCACACCGAGCTGTCGCGCGTCTTCACCGACATCAACCGTGACGCCGAGACCTCCGTCGTCGTGCTGACCGGCGCCGGCGACGCCTTCTCCTCGGGCGGCAACATCAGGAACATGGTCCGCCGCATCGAGGAGAACCGGGTCGGCGAGTGGTACCAGGGCATCGAGGAGGCGCGGCAGATCCTGCGCGGCGTCCTGCGGCTGGAGAAGCCGCTGATCACCCGCATCAACGGCCACGCTATGGGGCTTGGCGCCACGCTCGCCGTCGCCGGCGACATCTCCTACATGCTGGAGGACGCAAGAATAGCCGACACCCATGTGCGCATGGGGCTAGTGGCGGGCGACGGCGGCGCGCTGCTGTGGCCGCTGCTGATGGGCTTCACCCGCGCGCGGCGCTATCTGCTCACCGGCGATTCGCTGACCGGCAGGGAGGCGGCCGAGCTCGGCCTCGTCACCGAATCCTGCACGGCGGCCGAGCTCGACGGGAAGGTGTTCGGCATGGCCGAGAGGCTGGCCGAGGGCTCCGCCCCGGCGATCTCCGGCACCAAGATCGCCATCAACGCGCTGCTGCGCGCGCAGCTCGAGATGCTGATCGACACGCATCTGGCTCTGGAGACGCAGACCTTCTTCTCGCCGGACCACAGCGAGGCCGCGCACGCCTTCATGGAAAAGAGAAAGCCGAAATTCGGCGGCAAATAGCGCCGCGCCGGGGAGGTCGACATGGCAATTGACCGCGACGAGATGAGGGCCCGCGTGCTCAGGCTGCGCGGCTATGTGGGGCCGTTCCAGTCGGCGATGATCGAGCTCGACCCCGATTGGGTGGAGCGCTATCTCGCCTTCGTCTGCGCACCCAACGACAGCGGCCGCATCTCGATGCGGCTGACCCAGTTGATCTATGTCGGCATCGACGCCGTGCCGAGCCATCTCTACCCGAAGGGCATCGGCACCCATGCCGAGCTGGCGCTGAAGAACGGCGCCACCTTCGACGAGGTGATCGAGACGCTGGAGATCGCCGCGAGCCTGACCGGGCTCTCTCCGGCGATGGCCTTCCCCATCCTCGCCGAGGAGCTTGCGGCCGCCGGCGCCGCTCCCGCTGCCGACGAAGCCGCGCGCGCCGCGCTCGCCGAGACCGCCCGCAAGCTGCCGGGCGAGCCGCCGGCCTGGCTGCAGGTCGCGGCCGACCTCGTGCCGAACTGCGTCGGCCCGCTGCTCGACATGCTCGCCCATCCCTGGCAGCGCGGCGCGCTGCCGGCGAAGGAGCGGGCGCTGATCGCGCTCGCCTGCAACGCGGCGCCCGCGGTGCTCGCCGCCGACGGCATCCGCCGCCACATCCGCGAGGCGCTGTCGCATGGCGCCAGCGGCGAGGAGATCGCCGAGGTGATCTCGCTGGCCAGCGGCATCGGCATCCACTCGCTCGCCGTCGGCGCCCCGATCCTGACCGAAATCCTGCACCGGCAAGGCGACGCGCAGCCGGCGGCAGCGCAATAATCAAGTATACCGAAACCAAACAACCTCGGGAGGTTACCTTGTTCGGATCTCGCAGATTGAAATCGGCGCTGGTGGCGGCCGCCTGTGCCGCGACCCTCGCCTTCGGCCTCGCCGCGCCGGCCGCGGCGCAGACCAACGAGGTGGTCGTCGTGACCACCGGCGGCGCCTATGGCGCGCTGCTCGACCGGCTGTTCTTCAAGCCCTTCACCGACGCGACAGGCATCACCGTGCGCCAGGTCAGCGCCTCCACCTCGGAGGCCTGGGCCAAGCTCGCCGCCATGGAGCAGGTCGGCAAGGTCGAGTGGGACCTCTTGTCGGGCCTCGACGCGGATCTCATCGCGCGCCGCGACATCGTTGAGAAGATCGACTGCTCCAAGCTGCCGATCACCGCCGAGTCCGCCCTGCCGGACACCTGCCGCGACTACGGCGTCGTCCGCGTCGTCGGCACCAACGGCACGCTGACCTACAGCAAGGAGGCCTTCCCGAACGGCGGGCCGCAGAGCTGGGCCGACCTGTTCGACACGCAGAAATTCCCCGGGCCGCGCGGCCTGATGGACAGCGGCACGCCGTGGGACATGCTGGCGATCGCGCTGCTCGCCGACGGCGTCCCGGCCGACAAGCTCTACCCGCTCGACCTCGACCGCGCCTTCGCCAAACTCGACAAGATCAAGTCGGACGTCGCCGTGTGGTGGAAGTCCGGCGACCAGAGCCAGCAGATGTTCCGCTCCGGCGAGGTCGTCGCCGGCGTTCTGTGGTCCGGCCGCGCCTTCATGCTCAAGAAGGAAGGCCAGCCGGTCGAGGCGGTGCTGCCCGGCTCGATCCAGGCCAACGGCTACTGGATGGTCGCCAAGAACGCGCCCAACAAGGACAACGCGCTGAAGCTGATCGACTTCTTCATGAAGGATCCCAAGGCGCACGTCGAGTTCCGCCGCGAGAACCTCAACGACACGATGAACAAGGCGGCGATCGACCTGCTGACGCCGGAGGAGAAGGCCGCCGCCTTCACCTCGCCGGAGAACCTGAAGACGCTCATCGTGCCGGACTTCGAGTGGATCGCGAAGAACCGCGAGATGATCACGGAGCGCTGGAAGACCTGGATCGCGCAGTAAGGCTGCATCCTCCCGGACGAACGGCCCGTGGGCCGGCAGCAAGGGGGGCCTGGAAACCAGGCCCCCCGCCTCATGCGAGGCCCGCGTGCCTCAGCGCCAGCCCGGTACGGGCCGGGCACCAACCCTGAAACCGACGACAGCAACGAATGGCGCGCCTGGCGGAGCCTTCCGCATCGCGCCCGCGGGAGCGTCATGAGCGACATCGCCTTCCAGCCGATCCGGACCGTCGCCACGCAGCTCCGCGCAGGCCGGCTCTCCGCGTCCGAGCTGACCAGGCATATGCTGGACAGGATCGCGCGCATCGACGCGCGGCTGCACAGCTACAGGGCCGTCGGCGCCGAAATGGCGCTGGACGCCGCGGCGCGCGCGGACGCCGAGCTGGCGGCCGGCCGCGACCGCGGCCCGTTGCATGGCATCCCGCTGGCGGTGAAGGACCTCTGCGACACGAAAGGCATGCCGACCGCCGCCGGCATGTCCTTCCTGCGCGACAATGTGCCGTCCGGGGACGCCACCGTCGTGGCGCGGCTGAAGGCGGCTGGAGCCGTCATCCTCGGCAAGCTGCACATGACGGAGGGCGCGACCCTCCACCACCATCCGGCCTATCCGATCCCGGTCAACCCGTGGGACGCCGCGCTGTGGCCCGGCGCGTCCTCGTCCGGCTGCGGCGTCGCGGTGGCCGCGGGGCTGTGCTTCGGTGCGATCGGCTCCGACACCGGCGGCTCGATCCGTTACCCCTCCGCCTGCAACGGCCTGACCGGGCTGAAGCCGACCTGGGGACTGGTCAGCCGCCACGGCGTCTACGACCTCGCCCCGAGCTTCGACTGCCTCGGGCCGATGGCGTGCAACGCCGCCGACGCCGCTTTGATCCTCGACGCGGTGGCGGGCTTCGACCCGCTCGACCCGACCAGCCTGCCGGGCAAGGTCGAGTCCTGCTCGGCCGCGCTCGACCAGCGCGTCGGCGCGCACGGCCTGCGCATAGGCTACGATCTTTCCGAGGCTGGCCGGCTCTCGCCCGAGACCGCCGCGGCCTTCGACGAGGCGCTGCGGGTGCTGGCGGAAATCGGTGCCGGCATCGTCGACATCCGCTTCCCCGACATCTCCGCCTTCCGCGCCTGCAAGCGCTTCCTGATCGGCCCCGAGCAGGCCGCGGCGCATGCCTCCCTCTACGAGAAGCATGCCGGCGAATATGGAAGCTGGCTGGCCAAGGCGATCGAGGCCGCCCGCAGGATGGACCCGCTGGAGGTCGCACGCGCAGGGCTGGAACGACGTAAGCTCTCGGCCGCGATCGCCCGGCTGTTCGAGGCGGTCGACGTCATGGTGCTGCCGGTGTTCCGCGACGGCACGCCGCCGGACGAGACGCGGGCCTCGCCCGATTTCCTGCGGCTCGGCCCGACCTCGGACTTCACGACGCCGGTCAACGCGGCCGGCAACCCGGCGCTGACGCTGCAATGCGGCGAGGACGGCGCCGGCGCGCCGCTGGCCCTCCAACTCGTCGGGCCGCACCGCAGCGAGCCGCTGCTGATCGCGCTCGCCCACCAGTACCAGAAGGCGACGGACTGGCACGTCCGCCACCCGCAGGGCTGCACGGAAGCGGCCTAGCGTAGGCGGCATCCAAACACGCCACAATTCCCTACCGTCGGCCCTGATCTCCCTGTTTTAGAATAGGAGCGCTTATTTTCTAAGATTGTAGAATTTTTCGGTCATAGTTGACGAAATTGCCTATATAAAGCATACTTAATTGGCAAACAGGGAGGACTGACATGCATCTTTGGAAAACGGCGCTCGCGGCGCTGGGGATCGGCATTGCCGCGTCGCTGGCGACGGCTCCGGCGCGCGCCGCCGACGCGGGCGAGGTCGTCATCGCCACCACCGGTGGCGCCTATGGGCGCATACTGGATGAGCTGTTCTTCAAGCCCTTCACCGAGGAGACCGGCATCAGGGTCCGCCAGGTCAGCTCCTCGACGGCGGAAGCCTGGGCCAAGATCAAGGCCATGAGCCAGGCCGGCCACGTCGAGTGGGATCTGATCCTCGGCGTCGAGGCCGACCTCCATACGCAGCGCGACCTGATCCAGAAGATCGACTGCGCGGAGCTGCCCAACGTCGCCGCGCAGGGTCTGCCGGGCGCGTGCAGCGACTATGGCGTGATCAGCGTCGTCGGGACGATCGGCACGCTGGCCTACAACAAGGAGGCCTTCCCGAACGGCGGGCCGCAGAGCTGGGCCGACCTGTTCGACACGCAGAAATTCCCCGGGCCGCGCGGCCTGATGGACAGCGGCACGCCGTGGGACATGCTGGCGATCGCGCTGCTCGCCGACGGCGTCCCGGCCGACAAGCTCTACCCGCTCGACCTCGACCGCGCCTTTGCCAAGCTGGACAAGATCAAGCCGGATGTGGCCGTATGGTGGAAGTCGGGCGACCAGAGCCAGCAGATGTTCCGCTCCGGCGAGGCAGTCGCGGGTGTTCTCTGGTCCGGGCGGGCGTTCATGCTGAAGAACGAGGGCCAGCCGCTGCAGATGGTCGTTCCGGGCTCGCTTCGGACGAACGGCTACTTCATCATGGTCAAGGATGCGCCCCACAAGAGCGAGGCCCTGAAGCTGATGGATTATTTCATGACCCGTCCCGAGGCTCACCTCGCCTTCCGGCGCCAGAACTTCAACGACACCATGAACAAGGCGGCCATCGACCTGCTGACGGACGAGGAGCGGGCCTCGGCGCTGACCGCGCCGGAGAACTGGAACGCGATGGTGCAGTCCGACTACGAGTGGATCGCGCAGAATCGCCAGATGATTACGGAACGTTGGAAGAATTGGATCGCGCAGTAGAAGGCCCGGCCGGTCTCGACCAGCCAATTCGGGAAGGACAAGGCATGTCCCCATCCAGTCTCGGGGAGGGCGGCTCGGCCGCCCTCTCGCTTCGCAACCTCGTCAAGCGCTACGGCAAGGTCACCGCGACCGATTCCGTCTCGCTCGACGTCGAGGCGGGGGAGTTCGTGTCGCTGCTGGGGCCGTCCGGCTCCGGCAAGACGACGCTCCTGATGCTCCTCGCCGGTTTCGAGACCGCCGACAGCGGCGAGATCCGGCTGCACGGCCGCGACATCAGCCGCGTGCCGCCCAACAAGCGCGACATCGGCATGGTGTTCCAGCGCTACGCGCTGTTCCCGCACATGACGGTGGCGCAGAACGTGGCCTTCCCGCTGCGCATGCGCGGCGTCGCGAAGGCCGAGCAGGAGCGCCGCGTCAAGGCCGCGCTCGACATGGTCGAGTTGCGCGAGCATCTCGACCGCGTGCCGGCCCAGCTTCCCGGCGGCCAGCAGCAGCGTGTGGCGCTCGCCCGCGCCATCGTCTTCGAGCCCGGCATCCTCCTGATGGACGAGCCGCTCGGCGCGCTCGACAAGAAGCTGCGCAAGCACATGCAGGTGGAGCTGACCGAGCTGCAGCACCGGCTCAAGGCCACCGTCATCTACGTCACCCACGACCAGGAAGAGGCGCTCGCCATGTCGAGCCGGGTGGCGATCATCAACGAGGGCCGCATCGAGCAGCTCTCGACCCCGCGCGACCTCTACGACCGGCCCGCGAGCCCCTTCGTCGGCGACTTCATCGGCGACATTAACCTGTTCGACGCGAAGGTCGAGGAGATGCAGTCCGGCGCCTGCGCGGTGGCCACGCCCTTCGGCCGCCTGCTCGGCACGCCGGTGGGGCCGGCGGCCCTTGCGCCGGGCGCGGCGGTGCGGGTCGGCGGCCGCCCCGAGCGCCTGTCGGTCGACGAGCGCCCGACCGGCGGCGTCGCGCCTGCGCATCCCGCCACGATCCGCCACACCATCTTCAACGGCAACAACGTCGCCGTCCACATGACCATGGCGGACGGGCAGGAGCTGTGGGCGACGGTCTCGCCCAACGATCCCGAGGCGAACCTGCCGCGCGGCGCCACCGTCCACGTCTCGGCCGCGCCGCAGGACGTGTTCGTCTTCCCGGCCGGTGCGGCATGAGCGAGAGGCACATCCGCGGCGGCCTGTCGAAGACCACGGCCGCGCTCATCGCGTTGCCGCTGGCGCTGCTCATGCTGGTGGCGTTCGTCTGGCCGCTCGTCGGCTTCGTCTCGACCAGCGTGCTCGACCCCGCCCCGACGCTGGCGCATTACGAGAAGCTGTTCACCAGTGCGCTCTACATGCGCGTGCTGGCTTCCACCGTCGTCACCGCCTTCGTGGTGACGGTGGCGGCGTTGGTGCTCGGCTACCCGATCGCCATCCTGATGTCGCGCCTGCGCGGGCCGGCCGCCTGGATCGTCACCACCTGCGTGCTGGTGCCGCTGTGGACGCCCGTCCTGGTGCGCACCTATGCCTGGATCATCATCCTCCAGCGCCAGGGCATCGTGAACGACGCGCTGATCTCGCTCGGCATGATCGGTCGCCCGCTGACCATGCTCTACACGACCGGCGCGGTGGTCGTCGCCATGACGCAGGTGCTGATGCCGTTCATGATCCTGCCGATCCAGTCCTCGCTGCGCTCGATCCCGAAGGAGCTGCCGCAGGCCGCCCACGGCCTCGGCGCCTCGCATTTCCGCGTCTTCGCCAACGTCACCTGGCCGCTCAGCCTGCCGGGCGTGATGGCCGGCTGCCTGATGGTCTTCATCATCGCGCTCGGCTTCTACATCACGCCAGCCATCCTCGGCGGCCCGCGCGCGCAGACGATCTCGACGCTGATCTCGCAGCAGGCCTTCGAGCTGCTCAACTGGCCGTTCGCCTCGGCGATCTCGGTGGTCCTGCTCGTGCTGACGCTGGGGATTGCGGCGGTCTTCCGCCGCATGCTCAGGGTCGAGGGGATGTCGCTCCATGCGTAGCTCCGCCGGCACGAGGGCATTCAGGCTCGTCTTCGCGATCTGCTGCGCGCTGATCCTGGTCTACATGATCCTGCCGACCCTCCTGGTCTTCCCGATCTCGGTCGGCGGCGACAGCTACATCCGCTTCCCGCCGCGCAACCTCTCGCTGCAGTGGTACCGCGCCTATTTCGAGGATCCGGAGTGGCGCTCGGCGACCTTCTTCTCGCTGAAGATCGCCGCCCTCACCGCGATCAGCTCCACCGTCATCGGCACCGCCGCCTCGCTCGCCATGGCGCGCGGCGACTTTCCCGGCCGCCGGCTGCTGGCCGGCCTCGTGCTCGCCCCGCTGGTGACGCCGCACGTCGTGCTGGCGCTGGCGCTCTATTTCCACTTCGCCCCGCTCGGCCTTGTCGGAACCACCTTCGGCTTCGTGGTCGCCCATTCGGTGCTGGCGGTGCCCTATGTCGTGCTCATGACCTCGGCGGCGCTCGCCGGCGTCGACCCCTCGCTGGAGATGGCGGCGCTCAACCTCGGCGCCTCGCGCTGGCGCGTCGTCAGGGAGGTCACCCTGCCGCTGATCGCGCCGGGCATCGCCGCCGGCGCGCTGTTCGCCTTCCTCACCTCCTTCGACGAGACGGTGATCTCCTTCTTCATCTCCGGCGTCGACCACAAGACCATCACCCGCAAGATCTTCGAGGACGTCGACTTCAACCTGACGCCGGTGATCGCCGCGGTGTCGGTCGTGTTCGTGGTCGTCACCATCGCGCTGATGGTGGTGGCCAATATGGTGTCCAGAGGTGTGAAGCGCGCCTGATTGGAGTTGTCATCGTGCGCGGTTGCGCTTACCCACGGTGGAGGCGCGCGGCGCCTGCGGGAAGGCGGAGTAGGATCTTATGGCAGGGGCCGAGCGGAAGAGGGCCGAGCTTGTCGCGGCCCAGATCGAGCGCGACATCGCGGCGATGGGCTGGCCCGTCGGGCAGGTGATCGGCTCGGAGGCCGCGCTCGTGCAGAAATACGGCGTCAGCCGTGCGGTGTTCCGCGAGGCGGTGCGGCTGATCGAGCATCACATGGTGGGCCGCATGCGGCCTGGCCCCGGCGGCGGCCTCGTCGTCGGCGAGCCGGACCCGGAGGCGGTGGCGCGGGCCATGTCGGTCTACCTCTCCTTCGCCAAGGTGCGCGGCGGCGAGCTCTTGGAGATCCGCAGCGCCATCGAGGGGCTGGCGAGCGAGCTGGCCGCCCAGCGGGCGACGGATGCCGAGCGGCTGGAACTGCGCCGGCTGGTCGAGGAGGAGGTCGAGCGGGCGGCGCTTTCGCCGCTGGTGGCCAAGGAGTTCCACCTCAAGGTCGCCGAGATGTCGCACAACCCGGCTATCTATCTGTTCGTGCGCTGTCTGGTCGACCTGTCCGAGGAGCGCATCATCCCGGAGGAGAGCCGCAGGGAAGCGGCCGTCCGCATGAACCGTGTGCATGCGAGGATCGCCGAGGCGATCATCGGCGGCGACAGCGCGCTTGCGCGCTACCGGATGGGCAAGCACGTCGACGCGATCGGCCCCTGGCTGCGCGAGCCGGCCCCCGAAGGCGCCGCCGACGCCATGCTGGACGAGGACCTGCGCGCCGCTCAGCTCGGCTGAGCAGCGGCGCGATCTACCGCTTCAGCGCCGACGAATAGCGCCACACCGTGCGGCCGCCGCCGCGCAGATACTGGTCGGGATGCGTGATGCTGCCGCCGAGCGCGTCGGCCGCCGTCCACGGCCAGCGCGGGTCGCGCAGCAGCCCGCGCCCGAGCGCCACCATGTCGGCCTTGCCGGAGCGCACGACGTAGTCCGCATGGCCCGGCTCGGTGATAAGGCCGACGGCCATCGTCGCCAGCCCCGTCGCCCGTCTGATCTCGGCCGCGAAATCGACCTGGTAGCCGGGATAGAGCGCGATCTTCTGGCCGGGATCGCTGCCGCCGCTGGACGCGGTGACGTAGTCGCAGCCAAGCGCCTTGAGCCGCGCGCAGAAGGCGAGCGTCTCGTCGAGGCTCCAGCCGCCCTCGATCCAGTCGGTCGCCGAGATGCGCACGCCCATCGGCCGCTCTGCCGGCCACGCCGCCCGCGCCGCCGCCACGACCTGCAGCGGGAAGCGCATGCGGTTCTCCAGCGAGCCGCCATATTCGTCCTCGCGCCGGTTGCTCACCGGCGACAGGAACGAGTGCAGCAGGTAGCCGTGCGCGCAGTGGATCTCCAGCAGATCGTAGCCGATCCGCGCGGCCCGCTTGACCGATTGCGCGAACTGCCCCGCGATCTTGTCGAGCTCGCCGGCCGTCGGCACGGTCAGCCGGTTGGTGCGGCCGGGAAAGGCGATGGGCGAGGGCGCCGTCTGCGGCCAGCCGCCTTCCTCCTCCGGCAGTTGCCGCCAGCCATGCCAGGGAATGTCCATCGAGCCCTTGCGGCCGGCGTGCCAGAGCTGGATGGCGTGCTTCGCCGGCGCGTATCTGCGGCAGGTCTCGATCACGCCGGCCAGCGCCTCCTCGTGGGCGTCCGTCCACAGGCCGAGCGAGGTCGGCGCGTCGCGTCCGAGCGGCGCGACCGCCGAGGCCTCGGTGAAGATCAGCCCGGCGCCCGACAGGGCCATCATGCCGAGATGGATCTTGTGCCAGTCGGTCGCCGCCCCCGTGCGGTCCGCCATGTACTGGCCCATCGGCGAGTAGACGATGCGGTTCGCCAGCTCGACGCTGCGCAGCGCGATCGGGGAGAACAGCGCCGGCTCCACGGCGTCCGTGGCAGCGTTGGCGGGTTCAGTCGGCTTCATCGAACACCTCGGCTCGTTCGCGCCGGATGGCGGGTGCCGCGACGGCGCACAGCAGGGCCGCGGCGAGCAGCAGGAAGGTCAGGCTGAGCGGTCGCGTCAGGAAGATGGTCGGGTCGCCGTTCGCGAGCTGCATGCCGCGCCGCAAATTCTCCTCCATCATCGGCCCGAGGATCATGCCCAGCGCCAGCGGCGCCGGCTCGCAGTCGAGCTTGATCAGCAGGTAGCCGAACAGCGCGAAAACCACGGCGATGAACACGTCGAAGACGGAGTTGTTGATGCCGTAGGTGCCCATGCAGCAGAACACGATGATCATCGCGAACAGGAACTCGTAGCGGATGCGCACGAGCTGAACCCAGATGCCGATCAGCGGCAGGTTGATGATCACCAGCATGAGGTTGCCGATCCACATGCTGACGATCATGCCCCACACCAGCCCCGGCCGCTCGGTCATCACCTGCGGCCCGGGCTGGATGCCCTGCAGCATCATCGCGCCGATCATCAGCGCCATCACCACGTTGGACGGCAGGCCGAGCGTTAGCATCGGGATGAACGAGGTCTGCGCGCCAGCATTGTTGGCCGCCTCCGGCCCCGCCAGCCCCTCGACCGCGCCCTTGCCGAACCGCTGCGGGTTGGCGGCGATGCGCCGCTCCAGCGCGTAGGAGGCGAACGAGGCGAGCACCGCCCCGCCGCCGGGCAGGATGCCGAGCGCCGAGCCGAGCAGCGTGCCGCGCACGGCCGCCGGCGTGCCCTGCCGGAACTCCGAGCGGCTCGGCCACAGCCCCTTGAGGCCGGCCGTCTTGATGGTCGGCTGCTCCCGCGGCCGCTCGAGATTGGCCATGATGTCGGCGAGCCCGAACAGGCCGATGGCGATCGGCACGAAGCTGATGCCGTCGAGCAGTTCTGGGAAGCCGAGCGTGTAGCGGCTGATGCCGGTGTTGACGTCGGTGCCGACGCAGCCGATCAGGATGCCGACGAAGATCATCGCGATCGCCCGCAGAACCGAGCCGCGCGCCATCACCACCGCGCCGACGAGCCCCAGTACCATCAGCGAGAAATATTCGTAGTCGGTGAAGTAGAGCGCGACCTTGGCCAGCGCCGGCGCAAACAGCGCCACGATCAGCGTCGAGACCGTGCCGGCGAAGAAGGAGGCGAGCGCCGCGATGGCGAGCGCCGGCCCGGCGCGGCCCTGCACCGCCATCTGGTAGCCGTCGAGGCAGGTCACCACCGAAGATGTCTCGCCCGGCAGGCGGGCGAGGATCGCCGTGGTCGAGCCACCATACTGCGCGCCGTAGTAGATGCCGGCGAGCATGATGAGGGCCGATTCCGGCGGCAGGTAGAAGGTGATCGGCAGCAGCATGGCCATCGTCGCCAGCGGCCCGATGCCGGGCAGCACGCCGACGAAGGTGCCGAGCAGCGCGCCCACGAAGCACATCAGGAGGTTGAACGGCGTTGCCGCCGTCGCCAGCCCGAGCATCATGTTCGAGAGGAAGTCGCTCATGCGAGGGGTCCGCTATCTCGGAAGCAGGAATGGCGGCCAGACCGGGGCGGGCACCTCGAATCCGTAGTGGAAGAGCGCCACGCAGAGCGCCGCCATGCCCGCCGCCAGCATCAGCGTATGGAGCGGCCGCGCCTTGGTGATCGCAAAGCGGCCGACGAGGACCGTGAGCCCGATCGCCACCACCAGCCCCAGCCGCTCCAGCGTCAGCGCGAAGGCGAGCACGGCGAGCGGCACGAACAGGACGTGACGACAGACGAGCGCGTCGGGCTGCGCGCCCTCGCTGGCGAGGCCGCGCAGCAGCGACAGCGCGCCGAGCGCGATCAGGATCAGCGCGGCGCCGATCGGGATGTAGCCCGGACCCATCTGCGTCGCCGAGCCCATCGGCAGCCGCCAGCCCAGCGCGACGAACGCCAGGCCGATCAGCACGAAGAGGAGTCCCGAGAAGAACTCTTGCTGGCCCCTGATGGTCGCCTCCCTCGCTGAAGCTGGGCCGCGCGGCGGCCGGGCGGGCCGCCGGCCCGCCCGCTTCCGCAGGCCTTATTGCGGCGTGAAGCCGATGGCCGCCGCGACGTCGGCCCACTTCTTGATCTCCGCCTTGAAGAAGTCGGTGAACTCCTCCGGCGTCGACGGGCTGGGCGAGGTGCCGAGCTCGTGCAGGCGCTCGACCACCTTCTCCTCCGACAGCGCCTTGCGCATGGCGTCGGCGATGGTGTCGACCGCCTCCTTCGGCGTGCCGGCGGGCGCGGCGATGCCGGTCCAGCTTATGAAGTCGTAGCCCGGCACGGCCTCTGCGATCGCCGGCACGTCGGGCAGATCCTTCAGCCGCTCCGGCGAGGTCACGGCGATCACCTTCATGTCGCCCGACTTCACGAACGGCGCCGCCGCGCCCGGCGTGGCGAGCGTCAGCTCCACCTGGCCCGCGACCACGGCCTGCACGGCCGGCGCGCCGCCCTGGTAGCGCACCACCTGGATGTCGACCCCGGCGAGCTTGTTCAGATTGCCGATGCCGAGGATGTCGGACGCGCCCTGCGCGCCGTAGCGCACCTTGCCCGGATTGGCCTTCGCATAGGCGAGCAGCTCGGCGATGTTGTTGGCCGGCAGGCTCGACGGCGCGACGAGATAGACGGGGCGCCCCTCGACCTTGGAGACCGGCTGCAGCTTGTCGAGCGTCGCGGCGTCGAAGCCGGCATTGGTCTGCGGCAGGATTACCGTGCCCAGCGTCGCCATCAGCAGCGTGTAGCCGTCCGGCGCGGCGCGCGCGACGTAGTCGACCGCGATCTGGCCGCTGGCGCCGGTGCGGTTCTCCACGATCACCTGCTGCCCGAGGATCGGCGTCATCGCCTCGGCCAGCAGCCGGGCGAGCACGTCGGTCGGGCCGCCGGCCGCCAGCGGCACGACGATGCGCACCGGCTTGTCCGGATAGGCCGCCCACGCGGCCGTCGGCCCGAGGACGAGCGCGGCGCCCAGCGCCGCCGAGAGCTTGAGCACGGCGCGGCGATCGGGCCGCGGCCCGGCGTTCGGGAATGTCGTGTTGGTGGGTTCTGCGGCCATCGATTCCTCCCAAGGGCGGCAAGAGATGGCTATACGGTATACTTTTTTAGGCGCGCGTCAATATTTCCGATGGCGCCGATCCGCGCTCCCGGCGTCCCTGCCTCCGTCCGGCGCCCGGACTGGCGCATCGGGCCGGTTTGGGGGAAATCGCGCCGGAAGCCTTGGAAACGTGGCGTTGCCGGCATCCCGCCATCGTGCAAGCTTGGCCATGCGGTCCCGGCCGGCCGGCGACCCCGGCGGCCGCAATTCGGAATTGCCACTTGCTGGCCATAAAAAGTACCCTTATTAAAGCCGGACCACAAGGAGGCCGGGATATGAGTCTCAGTCTGGACCGTGACGAGAGCGTTGCGGCGGTCGCGGAATCGGTCGGCCGCTATTGCGGCTCGCTCGCCGAAGGCGCCGGCTTTGCCGAGGCGTGGCGCGGCTTTGCCGAGCTCGGCCTCTTCTCCCTGCCCGAGCTGTTCGGCGACAATTCCCACGCCGCCATGGTGGCGGCGATGGAGACGCTCGGCCGCAACGGCTTCTACGGCCCGGTGGCCGACACCCTCACCTTCGCCGCCTGCGCTCCCGCCGACCTGCTCGAGCCGGTCGTGGCGGGCGAGGTCGTCGCCTGTCTCGGCCGGCCGCCGCTGGTGCCCTGGCCCGACGCCAGGGCGATCCCCGTCACCGAGGCCGGCGGCCACGCCGCGCTGCAGGAGGTGGAGGCCGCCGAGCCCGTCGCGATGCTCTCCGGAGATCCGTGGGCGCGTGTGCGCGCCTCGGCCGGCCGGGCGCTCGGCCCCTTTGTGCCGTGGGCTGACTGCTACGATCTGTGCGTCTCCGGCTGGCTGGTCGGCGCCGGGCTCGATCTGGTCGAGGCGGCGTCCGCGCACGCTTCCCAACGCGTCCAGTTCGGCAAGACGATCGGCGAGTTCCAGGCGGTGGCCGCGCCGCTCGCGCGCGCCGTTCTCGCCCTCGATGCGGCCAAGGTGCTCGCCGAGGCGGCGGCCGCGCATCTCGATGCCGGCGACGGCCGGCTGGTGACGGCCGCCCGTTTCTCGGCCGCGCGCGCCGCCGAGCAGGCCGCGATCACCGCCCACCAGACCTACGGCGCCTTCGGCGTGCTGGAGGGCGGCCCGGTCTATGCGCGCTCGCGCCGCATCCGCCAGCTCGCGGCGCAGTTCCCGCAGGAGCGGCCGGTCGACGCGCTCGCCGCGCTCGGCACCGGATCGCTCGGCATCGTCCGGGCACAGGCGGAGATGGCACGATGAACCTTTCCCTGTCGCCCGAGGACGCCGACTTCCTCGCCGAGGTGCAGCAGGCGCTGGAGCCCTTCGCCGACACGCGCGGCTTCGTCGTCAGCAACTCGACGCCCGAACTCAAGGCCTTCTACAAGGCGCTCGCCGCGCGCAACTGGCTGGCGCTCTCCTGGCCGGTCTCGGCCGGCGGCATGGGCCGCTCGCCGGTGCAGGAATTCCTGCTCTGGAACGAGGCGCATTTCCGCAACATCGGCCGCGCCCCGCAGGGCGTCGGCGTCGTCGCCAAGACGATCATCCGCCACGGCACCGAGGAGCAGAAGGCGGCGTGGCTCGACCCGATCCGCCGGCATGACATCACCTTTGCGCTCGCCTACAGCGAGCCCAATGCCGGCTCCGACCTCGGCAGCCTGCAATGCAAGGCCGTGCTGGAGGGCGACCGCTACCTCGTCACCGGCAACAAGTGCTGGAACTCGAAGGCCCACACGGTCGACTATCTCTGGCTGCTGTGCCGCACCGGCGAGGCCTCGTCAGGCAAGAGGGGCCTCACCCTCCTGATCGTCGACGCGAAGGCGCCCGGCGTCGTCATCCGGCCGCTCGAGCTGATGTGCGGCAACATGGTGACGGAGATCTTCTTCGACCGCGCCGAGGTGCCGGTGACCCACCGCATCGGGCCGGAGAACGGCGCCTGGCGGCTGATCACCGAGGCGCTCGCCGACGAGCGCTACGTCCATTTCACGCCCGGCCGCGTCCGCTACGACTATTTCACGCTGCGCCGCTGGCTGGAGGAGCATGGCCGGCTGGACGACCCGTCGGCGCGCCGCCGCATGGACGAGCTCGCCGTGCTGGTCCTGCAGGCCGAGGCGCATGTGCTGCGCCTGCTGGCGACGCCGGGCGACTCTTCCGGCATCGCCGCCTCCAACAAGCTCGCCCATGTCAACGCGATCCAGCAGATCGCGCGCGCCGCGATCGCGCTCGGCGGCATCGAGGCGATGGAGCTCGACGCGCCGACCTCGCTGCACTGGCGGCAGACCATGACCGAATCGATCGGCGGCGGCACCACCGAGATCATGGAGAGCATCATCGCCCGTCAGCGCCTGGGCCTCGCCGCCAATCGTTAGATGAAGGAAGACCGATGAAGATCCTAGTTCCTGTGAAGCGAGTTGTCGACGCGAACGTCAAGGTTCGTGTGAAGGGGGACGGGAGCGGGGTGGAGCTTGCGAACGTGAAGATGGCGATGAACCCGTTCGACGAGATTGCGGTCGAGGAGGCGATCCGGCTGAAGGAGGCCGGCAAGGCCGAGGAGATCATCGTGGTGTCGATCGGTCCGCAGCAGGCGCAGGAAACGCTGCGCACCGCGCTCGCCATGGGTGCGGACCGCGCCATCCTGGTCAAGACCGACGAGCAGACCGAGCCGCTGGGCGTCGCCAAGGTGCTGAAGGGCGTGGTCGAGGCCGAGCAGCCGGGCCTGGTCATCCTCGGCAAGCAGGCGATCGACGACGACGCCAACCAGACCGGTCAGATGCT
>ERZ778021.739-NODE-739-length-49895-cov-15.171007_pt1 | contig 49895 bp, 47 predicted proteins | sample MGYA00375751_ERZ778021 | MGnify/ENA primary metagenome ERZ778021 (study PRJEB29350, sample SAMN05389814) | bioreactor metagenome | isolation source: Thiocyanate stock bioreactor | place: South Africa: University of Cape Town | collected 2013-08-29 ... | reverse complement strand
CCACCAGTGGTCGCTGGCCGAGGGGTCTGATTTGGCTGTCAGGTATTGCTCAACGCTAGTGGTACCCGAAACAGTCAAGGTTCCGTGATCCACCAGGGTGGCCGTACCGACGGCAGAACTCTGAAGCGTCAGGTTCCCGCTCAGATGGAGCGTTTTGCCGCTATGAACCGTTAAGCTGGCCAATGGTTCAAGAGTTAAACTGCCGGCGCTTACATCGGAGTGGATTTCCGGCTGATGGGGAGATGCTGCTATGGTAACGGACGTGCTTGCACCGGGAGTGCCATGACTCCAGTTGGAGGCTAGACGCCATTCACGCGAACTGTTGCCCCACCAGGTGGAAGATGCCGGAACCGTGGAATAGTCGGTGATAAGAATATCGTCGATATTGACACGATTACCACCTGTTTTATTCACTCGGAACCGGACATTGCCGGACTGGTTGATAACAAAGGTAGAGGCGTTTAACGTGCCCGTGGAACTAATCTCGTCGCCAACATTCACCCAGTTGGAGCCGCCGTCTACCGATAATTGAAGAATCAATGTTCCGCCGGTATCAGACCCGTAATTAGCATGATAAAGGGTCAGGGAGCCGGCACCTCCGGGTTTGTCGAAGTTCATCCATATGGAACCGCTACCCTGAATACGGACGCTTTGGATATTATTTTTCTTGTCATTGACATCCGAACCCAACAATGCATCGTTAAACTGCCATTCACCAGTGGTCAGCATTACTGCTGCTGCATCATAACTAGCTTTGGTAGCCGATTCAAAATCTTCCGGCCAGGGATTTTCGCCGGGAGTAACAACGGCATCTATTTTAATCGAATAATCCCCTTCGCTTACCGGTTTTGGGAGGCTTATTACCGCACCGAATGTGCCCATATAGAAGGTGTACGGGGTGGGGTTGAGCGTACCGTCGGGCAAAAGCTTGCAGTAGCGGCGTTCGCCATTCTGGTCGAAACTGCGACTCATATAAATGCCGGTAAACTCGGCTCCCGGCACGGTGAGGGTAAGCGAACCGGTTGAGGATTTTCCTTGTACGAGCGTGTTGGGCATCGGGTCGAAGAGGCTGCCGCTTTCGGTTGTTTTCACAATGTAAGGTACGTTTGCCTCTATGCTGCCTGTATTGACCGGAGCTACGATAAATTCCTTGGTCGTGTGGTTTACTTCTTGCAGACGGTACACGTTGCCTTCGATTTGGCTCACGGGTATTGCCACGGGCAGAATGAACGCATCGTAGTTGCCTCCGGTAAAATCTTTGGCAAAACTTACGCCGTGGGCGGTAAAATCCTCGGGGCTGTAAAAGGAGTTGTTGCTATCCAACAACAGGCTGGCACAACTGTAGCTGCCGTCGTCTTCTTTTTTCAGTATGTTGTCGGGTTCGGCGAAGAGGAGCATGGGCTGTAAGTCGCCTACACCTGTAGTTTGGATACGCTGTCCCCACGGAGCATCCGCGACGGAGCGGGAACCGTTGAGCAACCATGCTGTGGCTCCGCTTTTCAGTTCGTCTGCTGTTTGGGCGGTAGCCAGCGGGTCGCTTAGTAAGCCGTCGCCACTCTGGTAGTAGCAATTGGTTATGGTATTGCCGTTATTGCTGCCGACTACGCTGTGTGCCGTAGTGTTGCCGGCATTGGAAATAACCGCTCCGGCATTGAAGCAGTTCGATAGCGACCCGAACCAGAGTCGTCCTACAATGCCGCCCACATTGCCGTGCGAACAATTTACCTGCCCTAAGTTTACGCAGTCTTTGATATCGGAACCTAAACCGCTTTTGCTGCCCACGATACCGCCCACGGTGGAGTCGTCAAAGTCCGTCCGCGTACCGGTTACAGACCCGTAATTGACCGATCGGAGAATGCTGCCGCTGGCTGTGCCGGCAATACCTCCAACGAGATAAGAAAGACTTCCTGTAACCGAAGCCTGATTGACACAGTAACTAACGTGCGAAGTTTCCCACCGTACATCGCCGGCAACACCGCCAACCTTCTGCGTACCACTGACGCTGCCCTCGGCGGTACAATATTCGACAAGGGCATTTTGGCCAAGCAGCGCTGCTACCAAGCCGACATCGACTCTTCCTTTGACTGTTCCTTTCACGGTCAGGTTCTTTATTTTGCCATGCATGTAGCCGAATAAGCCTTGTGTGTCTTGACCGGGGGCATTAATATAAAGCCCGCTGATGTGTTTGCCGTTGCCGTCGAAAGTGCCTCGCCAGCTGTCGTTATAGGCATAAGGCGATTCTTTGGCTATTGGCGTCCAGCTGATTTCTGTGCCGTTCACGTCCGCTCCGCATACGGTAGAAAGGTCGATGTCGGCAGTCAGGCGTGCCGAAGCAGTTTTGTAAGGCGTTTCATTGGCGGTGTTCACGTAGTAGGAGAACCACGCCAGTTTCGGCGCTGAATTAATCAGGTAATAATTATCTTCACCTTCTGGTACGCGATTAGCAGGGTCGTTCATATCGGCAAAGAGCGCCGGTATGAGCGTGATGTCTGTGTCGGCAAAGGTGTAAGAGTCTGTGTATTGGTTGTTATCGTTGTCCTGCCAGTTTTCGCCGTAAATTTTAGCTGCATCGAATGCGAGGGGGGCTTTGGGTAACGATACTTCCGTGCCCGTGTTGCCGTAGAGCTTGTTTTCGCCGGCCGTGAGGCGGTACACCGCTTTGCTACCGGGCAGTGGTGTGTTGTCGGTACCGAATGTCTGCCCCCATGCTCCGGCAGCTGTTTCTGTCGTTCCGTCGCTACCGTTGAGCAGGCGGGCTACTACGCCCGAAGTGAGTTCTTCAGCCGTTTTGGCGGTTGCCAGCGGATCGGTCAATACGTTGTCGCCACTCAGGTAATAACAGTTGGTTACGGTTTGGTTGTTATTGCCTCCTACTACGCTGTGTGCCTTGATGTTGTCGGTATTGGAAGTAACCGTTCCGGCATTGAGACTGTTCGATAGCGATCCGAACCAGAGGCTTCCGACGATGCCACCCACTTTTCCGTGCGAACAGTTCACGCTGCCTAAGTTTACACAGTTTTCGATACCGTAACCGGTGCCTTCTTTGACGCCGGTTATGCCACCCACGGAGGAATCGTCAAAATTAGTCTTCGTGCCGGCTATATTTCCGTAATTAACCGAGCGAGAAACAGTGCCACTTGTCGAACCCGCAATACCGCCGACCCTATACGACGTACTTCCTGTAACCGAAGCGTGATTGGCACAGTAACTTATGCGCGACGTGGCAAACCGGACCATTCCCACGACACCTCCTACGATTTACTCCCCGCTAATGCTGCCTTCTGCCGTGCAATATTCTACCGTGGCATTCTGTCCGATTAATGAGGCTAATAAGCCGATCGTTCTGCGTGCATTTACCTGCCCCTGCACGGTCAGGTTCTTGAGAGTGCCCTGCACATAGCCGAACAAGCCTTGATTGTCCTTTTTGGGTTCGTCGATATAAAGCCCGCTGATGCTGTGCCCGTTGCCGTCGAAAGTACCTCGCCAGCCGTTGTCGTAGGCATAAGGCGCGGGTTGGGCTATCGGAGTCCAGCTTATTTTTGTACCGTTGATATCCGCACCGCACACGGTGGAGAGGTCGATGTCGGCGGTGAGACGAGCCGAAGCGGTGTTGAAGGGCACGTCATTGGCCGTGTTCACGAAGTATTCAAACCATTGTAGTTTTTTCGCCGTATCGATATTGTAATAAGTCGTGCCGTCGATGGTTGTTTTGTTTTCTTCGGCATCCATATCGGCAATCAGTTTCCCTGCCGTGAGGGCGAAGTCCTCGTTCGTAAAGGTGTACGCCGAAGCGGTGTAGGGATTTCCCTCGCTATCGAAGTAGCCACCGGTGTAAATCCGGCTGCCGACAAACTCCGGCACTTCGGCGGGTATTGGTACTTCCATGCCGCTGTTGCCGTAATGTTTATCCGTGCCGAGAGTCAGGCAGTACACGGCTGCACCGCCAAGTTGGGGGATGTAGTCCGAGCTGGTGTTTTGCCCCCATGCTCCGGTGGGAAGTTCTGCCATACCGTTGCCGCCGTTGAGCAAGCGGGCTACTACGCCGGAAGCAAGTTCTTCAGCCGTTTTGGCGGTTGCCAGCGGATCGGTCAATAGGTCTTCGCCACTTATGTAGTAGCAATTGGTTACAGTTTGATTGTTATTGCCTCCTCCTACGCTGTGTGCCGCAGCGTTGTCGGTATTGGAAGTAACCGTTCCGGCATTGAGGCAGTTCGATAGCGACCCGTAAAAAAGATGTCCGACAATACCGCCCACGTTGCCGTGCGAACAGCTTACGTTGCCTAAGTTTGCACAGTTTTCAATGTCGCCACCGGAACCCTCTTTGATGCCGGCTATACCGCCCACGGTGGAGTCGTCAAAGTCTGTCCGCGTGCCGGTTATAGCTCCGTAGTTGACCGAGTGAGAAACAGTGCCACTTGTCGAACCTGCAATACCGCCGACCCTATACGACGTACTTCCTGTAACCGAAGCGTGATTGGCACAGTAACTTATGCGCGAGGTGGAAAACCGGACCATTCCCACGACACCTCCTACGCTTTGCTCCCCGCTAACGGCGCCTTCCGTCGTGCAATGTTCGACCGTGGCGTTAATGCCGATTAATGATGCCAGCAAACCGACATTGCTTAGCCCGTTTACCTGTCCCTGCACAGTCAGGTTCTTGATATTGCCCTGCACGTAGCCGAACAAGCCTTGATTCGTTTCTTCAGGTTTGTTGATATAGAGTCCGCTGATTTTCTTTCTGTTGCCGTCGAAAATACCCGTCCAGCCGTTGTCGTAAGCATAAAGCGTTTTTTGGGCTATCGGCGTCCAGCTGATTTCCGTGCCGTTCACATTCGCACCGCACACGGTGGCGAGGTCGATGTTGGCGGTAAGGCGTGCCGAAGCAGTTTTGTAAGGTTCTGCATTGGCAGTGTTCACGTAGTAGGCAAACCATTGCAGTTTTTTCGGCGTGTCGATATTATAATAGGTCGTGCCGTCTATGGTTGTTTTGTTTTCGTTGGCATTCATATCGGCAAGCAACCGCCCGTTGGTAAGCGTAATGTCGGTGTTGGTGAACGTGTATGCCGAAGCGGTGTAGGGCGTTCCCTCGTCGTCGGACCAACCGGGGACATAGATGCTGGCACCGTCGAATTCTTGTATGGCGGATGCGGCGGGTATCGCTACCGTAGCTCCTGTGTTGCCGTAGTATTTTTCCGTGCCGAGGGTCAGGCAATAGACGGGCGTACCGCCCAAGGTGGGCGTGTTGTCCGTACCGAGGGTTTGTCCCCACGCTCCGGCAGGTGTTTCTGTCGTGCCGTCGCCACCGTTGAGCAGGCGGGCTACGCTGCCCGAAGCAAATTCCTGCGCGGTTTTGGCAGTAGCCAGCGGGTCGGTCAGTAAGCCATCGCCACTCAGGTAGTAGTTATTGACAAAGGTGATTTTGATTTGTGAGGTTGTTTCGTTTTCCTTAAACCCTATCACACTGTGTGCCGTGGCGTTATCCGCACCGGAAGTGACGGCGCCTACATTGTAGCAATTTGCTATCGTGCCGTTGGCAAGACGTCCGACGATACCTCCTATTTTACCCGTGGGAGCGCTTACCATGCCCATATTGGCACAATGCTCTATTCGGGCGGTTTTTCCCGATTTCGCTCCGGCTATACCGCCCACAATGTAGGAGGTAGGGGGATAGTCAGGATCGTTTTGTAAGCCTGTTACAGCTCCGTAGTTGAGCGAATGGGAAATCGTTCCGCTTGTTGAACCGGCAATGCCGCCGACGAGCATCGAACTCCCTCCTGTTACCGAAGCTTGGTTGGTGCAATGACTTACCTGTGCTTCAGTACTCTTCACGTCTGCCACAATTCCTCCCACAGTCGCGCTACCGTTTACGCTGCCTTCGGCTGTACAGTATTCCATTGTGCCGTTCCCTCCAAGTAACGACACCACGAGCGCAGTAGTGTTTCCCGTGGTAAGCTGCCCTTGCACGGTAAGGTTCTTCACGCTACCTTCCACCATGCCGAAGAGTGCCTGAAAATTACCACTTAAATCACTAATATAAAGCCCATTAATCCGCTTTCCATTTCCGTCGAAAACGCCTTGCCAGCCGTAGCCGGTGGCGAAAGCATAAGGTGTGTATTTGGCTATAGGTGTCCAACTGCCTTTGTACTCACCGCATACGGCAGCAAGGTTAATATCGGCAGCAAGGCGCGCCGAGGCGGTTTTGTAGGGTTCGGCGTTGGCGGTGTTTACGTAATTTCTGAACCACGCCAGCTGTGCGGCGTTGGCTATCTCGTAGTAACCGTCGGCGGCAAGGGTTGGTTGTTGAAATTCGGTAGGGTTCAGCATGTTGATACCGTCGCCGTCGTAAATATTTACCGTGCTGCGGATAGTTGCTTCCGTTTGCCGGGTAATACCGGTGGAATTGCCTGTTTTTACCACGGCGATACCCAGCATCGAAGCCACATAGCAATCGGTAGAGTTACCCGTTTTGTCCACGGCAAAGGCATAGTTGCGTCCACCGCCCCCGCTGTTGGTGTATTCCACTTTATTGCCGAGCGCTACGCAGTTTTTGAGCGAGCCGGTGGATTTGCCGGTAAAAAAGCCGAAATCCTGTAACGCACCGCTTACGGTGTAGTTTAGCGTAACCTCGGATACGCAGTCTTCTATCAATCCTTGGTTGTCTTGGCAGAATCCGCCGGCAATGCCTGTAACTGAAGTATAGCCGCTATCTTCCATATAAATTTTGAGCGAGGAGCGGTGGATACCCCGATTGCCTGTATTTGCGGCTGAGTTAATATTGCAGAATCCGCCGCTTCTGCTAACGCCGGTACTTTTTCCCTCTACGTGGCAGTTGTCTATTATCCCCTCATTTTTATAGCATAAAATGCCGGTAAAGGTAGATAAGGTGAGCACGTTGCGGAGATACAGGTTTTTTACCGTAGCCGCCGGCCCGATAAGTCTGAATAAGGTATTCAGGTGCGAGTTCAAACACAATCCCGATAGGCAGTGGCCGCCGCCGTCGAAAGTGCCCTCATATTGCGTAATGGTGGGTACGGTTTGCGTGGTTTGCCGGTTGGTTACCGTGCCGTCGGTCGGGTTCACGGTCATGTTCGTGAACGTGATGTCCGCCGTGAGGCGCGCCGATGCCGTCGTGTTTCCGCCGTTTACGTGGTTTACCCACCACCTGAATTCATCGGCTGTGCCTATGCGGTAAGGGTTAGCAACCGAACCGTCGCCCGCCGAGGGCTGTGTTTGAGCCGGCACGCCTGCCGTACTCATGAGCATCAACAGGATACCGGACAAGACTGTTAAAAGAAATTGTTTTGTTGTTTTCATTTCTGGGGTGCTATGAATTAAACGATTTTTGAATTTCCGCCAAATCGATCACCGAAGAAAGGTTGAAAAAGAGTAATGTAAACATATCTTACTTCTGTTCATACATTTGCACCTTAGGCGATCATTCCCTGAAAAGGGAGATTTGTGGAAGACAGAGCAACGACATTTGTGTTCAGCAGTGCTTTCCACTATTTCCCTGGCAAAATTAATTTCATTCCCTGGAGCAGTTATGACAATGGTAGTATTTTATGTGATTCTAAGAGAATTTGTTGTAACGATAAAAAGAACAGCCGTTACTATTTGCAGAAAATAAAGTGGATGTGGTCATTTTTTTTATTTTTTCCACGATTTTTTTTATTTTTGTTGTTACTACAGTTATGTTTCAGATCATGGAAAAATTTATCACGCCTTACATTTACTTTTTTGCTGCCAATCTGGTATTTGTTTTTTCGTCGGCCGTTTGCGCTTACATACGTTGGGTGCACACCTGTCCCGAATTTTCGAAGGATGCTGCCGCGTGCTCCCTCCATTATCCGGCACGTAAATCCACCATTATTATTACCTTATTGCTGATGCTTGACTTTCCGTATCTGCTGAATATTTTTTCATCAGATGCCTTACTGTATGCACGGGCCTACAGCATCATCAGTTATCCAATTTTTGCCGTAGTATTGGTACGGTTGTTCTTTTTTTACGCAGCCTTTCCTGTCCGTGTTTTGGTACCGATCGTGGGAAGTATTACGCTCTATATGGCACCACTTTTCTATTTTGCCATACAAGGCGGCGACTTTCTTGCAACCTACAGTACGGTAATCCTCTGGGGAGCTGTTGCTTTAGGCGGGGGAATTTTTGTTTACGGTTTGATGTGTATTTACAAAGACTATCAGGTGGCTCGGGAACGAGATGAAGGCCTGTTTTCCAATCCGGACGATTTTCCCTCCCGGTTGGTACGGATAATGCTTTGGTTTGTCCCTTTCTATATCGTACTTTGTGTGATTTTGCCTGCGTTTTTTGATTCAGGCTGGGTAAAAGTGGTACGCGACGTGGGCTACGCCTGCGGCAACATCTGGTTAGTCGGCTATACGCTGCAATCGCGCAGACCGAATGCGAAATCTGAAGTGGATGGAATAGGCATGGCAGTCGCCCCCCTACCGGTAATCGGAAGAAAGCAACACCCTGTATATGAGGCAGATATAAGGCAAACAAACGGAAAGAACGTGGAAAAAGCTAACGGGCGATTGTTCGAGAAAATTCTGAACGTACTTGTGGAAAAGGAATTGTATAAACAGGCTTCACTGACATTGGACGAATTGGCTCTGGCAGTAGGCTCTAACCGGAAATACGTGTCGCAGGCAATTCATCATAGTCCCTATCTTTCGTTTTACAAATTGGTAAATAGTCTACGGGTGGTTTATGCTCTGAAACTAAGAGAAAAACATCCGGAGATGAAACAAGACGAACTGGCCATACAGGCCGGTTTCAACTCTCGCTTTGTTTTAGCCCGTTGGATAAAAAGATTACATAGCGGAGAGTTACCAAATATGCAAAAAAAAAGAACGACCGATATGAACACAAGTTAATGCACATTATTTCAGTTTCGAAGCGAAGCACAACGGTAGTATGGTAACATGGCAAAATTGATTAGCCTTACAGCTCCTACGCTCAATAGTAATAAGATAAGTAAAATTAAATCGGCAACAAACGATGACTCCAATGGCTTGTTGAACCCTATTGTAGAGGAATTTGCAAATTTGGATATAGCAGACGAATCGGGTACAGAAATTTCTTTTTTTGATTTGTCGGATGACGAAAAAGAATTATTTTCACAACAATGGACCATAGCAAATACCGAAGCTATGACACCAAAACTGAACGACCCAGAAATTGGAAAAGAATTGGAGGATAATGATCATCCCGATTTTGTTGAACCCAGCAAAGTGCTAGAACAGTTGCGAACACATGCCAACAGAGGCGATGTGTTGATAAATCTACCTGGAACAGTGTGGCTTTCTGCTTATCTCAACTATTACAATCCATTAGCTATTTCGAAGTATGTGGGAATAGGCAAATACCCACCGGGACATGTGAGTATAGTTAAACAGACAAAGACAAATTTGCCAACTCTAACTACTACAAATGGAACAACTATTAGTGCGCAAAACGGAAGTGGTGTTCGTGATGAAAATGTGGATTATCATTGGAACTGCAAAGCCCATTTATGTTATGTTAGGAAAAGAGAATGGCGTTGGAGGGGATTGAGAAGTGGATTTGTAGATGTTTACCCCAATGCTGACAAAGTGATTGCCTATGCCGAAAGCCAAAAGGGTAAGCCCTATTGTTCGGGAGGGGATTTTATCACGGCTAAATTTAGAGACAATTGCTTTATTTGCACAACTATTACATGGCGTTCGTTTAATAGTGAAGGCTTTAATACACACCGGTTGTCTGTTCGATGGATGCCAACAATTGCTCCTGCCGATATACTTTTGTCTGACAATATTGTAGAGAAATACAAAATCAAATAGGTATGAAATACGGTATATTTTTTTTTAGTTTAATATGCCTTTTTGCATGCGAGAAGGAATACTTCCCTGAACCCAATGCATATCGGGATGAAGCGTTGTTTGGAACATGGAAAAGGTTGGGAGAAAATAATGAGATATACGAAACTGCTGTTGAAGTATATACTGAACAAGGCTATTGCGGAGGCACAATCGGCTTTAACAATGCACAAAGCAATTACAAGACAGCATTTCAAAACATTGATGGTATTTGGTATGTTGAGAAAGCAAATTCAACTAATGGTTATCAGTTTAACAGGATACATTCTCAAAGTTACCTTCGCAGTAAGTTTTTTTGGAAAGATACACAAGAGTACTACATTCAAAATGATACTCTATTTCTTAGAAAGTTAGATGATACTTGTACTGATACATTGGTAAAATATAAGTATCAACTCAAATATGATAAAACCAAGTTTGTAGGCTTAGATTCGATAGAATAGACCCTAAAAGGTAGTAGTATCCAAAAAACTGTGTCAACGTGGATTTTCATTCCAAACTCATCGTTCTGGGAACGCCAGTTGGGTAACAACCGTCGCAACGACTTACTTCCAAACCAATTCAGACCCGGTTATGAGAAGTCAGGGTACATACTTCTCGTGACCGGGACTCTCGTTCCGAACCTGAGTTTATCAAGAAGCGGGAACGGGTATTAGCCGAAGGAGTGGTGATTATTTTTTCTGACAAGTTTAAGTTATTTGATTGATTTTACGAAAAAACGAACAAAATACAAGATTTTTCATTAGTTTTATCACGACAAACAAAACTCAACATTACCCATTGGAAAAAACAGAGCCCAGTAGTTGAAATAAAATTTAAAGCTGTTCTTGAAGTTGTCGAACAATATCATGCGTTAATGTTTTCATAGTATGATCATACCGGTCAATATACATCCATGTAAATTTCTTTGTTGATTTCCAGATATTTTTAATTGGCATCGCTGTATTTAATGCTGTAATTCTACCGGCCTTCGTCTCTTGTCCATTCGCCGAAAGCTTATATGTTATGACCAGATTTTGTTCTTCCGGGTAAATCGCTTCTAATGTACTTACGGTATAAGCAATAATAAAAATCATCGTGCTTCCTTGGTTTGTATAAACGAAGCGTGTTGGTAGGGCTTCAACAGTAATTTCAAGGTTTTGTCCGTTCAAGTTTTGTAAGAGCCCGAGAGAGTCAGCGCTATCCAGGAAATTCGACTTAAACATTTCACCGGCAATGGACGGACTGATACTACATTCAATCGTATTCTCCTACCCCCAATACAAAATAGCAGGAATAAAGAATGAGTTAACTTTTTCTGATTCTACCAACCCGGCTTGTTCTCTTAAGTGCGTTAAATCAAATAAAATATTTTCATGTTGAATAGCCCCCGCTTTGAGTTGTGTTTCTAACTTTTCTCGAACATAGGTGGAATACGTTCTCGTACTTACGCAACCAGTAAAAACGGTGATTGCCGTTAAAATTAAAATCTTCAGTTTCATTGTCTCTTGTTTATCGGTTTATAAAATACTAAATCTCATCTCCTGAAAATCAAAAAGGAACTTTTTGCCATATTTCAAAATGTGATTTCCCAATACCCCTCCGTTTTTTGTCCCATTAGGCGCATCATCTTTTTCCTCTTTGGAAACCCGACAATTTTTTATTAAATCAATCGTTTGATTGCCTATGCTGATTCTAATATCGTTACATTGCCAAACGTTATCAATAACTTTAGCATTGGATGCCGAGCAGCCTCCAGAATAATTTGTAAATGGATCCATCTTGTCAAGAGAAGGAAATAGATCTTTAGTTGTATTGTAAAATGCTGAATTAACAACAAGTCCACCAGAAAATCCAGTATCGAAGAATGCACAAAAAGAATTATCTAATACTTTCATATCCAGAAATAACCCATTTTTTTCAATATACATATTCTTATCTCTATCCGTGTTGTTTATGATTTCATCCGAAAATATCATGGTGTGCTTGTTAAAATCCAACTGAACTCTCTCCAGCCTTTTAAGTATTGGCATACCTAACACTATATCAACACTACTTAATATAGAATCACATTTCACCTGCTTAGGATCATTTTTATCGATCTCATCAATACTCACAAAAACAGGTACATTCTTAAATTGATACGGTCCAACTTCTAGACTATCTATAATACCGGACACTGTTTTTGTTTGACCTAGCAGAATAGTATCATTATTATTCACCTTAAGTCCTATTTTTTTTGCTGTATTTTTATTCCAGATAAAACAAACACCTGCACCGGTATCAAACAGGAATTTAACCGGTTTATCGTTGCATAACGATCGAAAAATAATATCGTTACTGTTTTTGTTGAGAATTAAATTTATTTCGCTTTTACGAGATTTCTTTATTTTTGTTACATCTGTTTTGGAGTAATCCTTAGCTCCCTTTTTAAAAGCAAGGATTGCATTTTCTAAATATTGAATATATCCCTGCCGTAAATTCTCATCTGAAACAGACTCATTCTGTATCATCGAGAGCATGTTTTTACTGGCATCAACTCCTTTCTGAAATTCAAATTCGTCACCACACAACTGTAAAAGAGGAACTCCGAAATATCCAATTAGTGAAAGCGTATCCCAACCAAACGGATTCTCTGTAATAAGTTCTTTATATGCACTAATTGACACCTTTGGACGATTAAAAACTTTGGAAGTTTCAGCCATATACCACAAGCGCATGTTGGCACTGATACTGTCTTTATGATCTTGATAATATTGTTCTATTCCGAACCAATCTTTGCTTGTTAGCAACTCTGCTAACTTCTGGTCGAAGTTAACAGAATAAGTTGCATTATACAAGAATAATAAAAACAAAGTCCCGGTTAATTTTATTATTTTCATTGGAATATTATAATGAATGAACGATCAACCATACGACCGGCCGAAAAGAAATACTGAGACAAAAATAATCAAAAACCGGCTAAAATTAACTCCGAAGTAATATATATCACAAACAAACCAATATTTAGGCTACATCCTCCTCAACGCATTTCAACCCCTACGCCAGGTTTACGTTCATCAAATAAGGAGGCTGTGGCTCCGGCATATAATACCCGGCAATTACAGCACCGAACTGTTCGCTCAATTGAACAGTTTTGCAAGGCTCCATTGCACGTTGACCGGGTCAACTGCTTTTAATAGAAACTGAACTGAATACGTTTCAATTGTTTATTCTGATTTCTCTGCAAATCCAAGTATGTAGCCGTTAGGATCTTTTACATAAAACTCTTTCATTCCGTACCAGGCTAATGCTGGTGCAGTTATTTCCGCAACTTGGTCTTTTAGATTATTATAGAATGGATCCAAACCAGTCATTTCCATATAAAACGACACAGAAGCTCCAACAGGCATGCCTTTTGCCATTTCGACATCACGCTTAAAACTATCGCTTCGCTGGAACATCATTTCTACGGTATCTTTTGACACCAAAGCATAAACATATTCCGTCACGTCGTCAATAGATTGTTCGATCCTATCTTGGGTTTCCGGAACAGCCATCACAAGAGAAAACCCTAAAACAGATTGATAGAAATGTACAGTTTCCCGAATGTCTTTTACTTCGAAATTTGGCGTTAGCTTGTTTACTTTCATTTTTTACCCTTTTTATTCGTTAATAAGCGCAAAGTTAAGAAGTCATCAGGGTAGATAATTGTAAAAATCGGTCGTTTTCATTTTTATGTAGTTCTTTGGGTGTTGAACCGGTATATTTTTTTATTTCCTTGATAAAATGTGCCTGGTCGAAATAGTCTTGTTGCGGAAATAATCGCCCGTTGGCAATTTCGTGGAAGGATGAATTACACTTCAAAATATTTGAAAATGTTTTTAGTGAAAAACCAAACTGCTGATTGAAATACCTGTTCATCTGACGACTGCTCCAAAAAACTCTCCCGGCTAACTCACTCACTCTCAGATTCCCTTTATTCTCGTAGAGCAACTCGAATAATTTGAGCTTTCTATCATCAAGCTCATTCCCGTTTTTCAAGCCGTAATTGATTGACTCGAGGAAGTAATCGGTAAACAGGTCAAAGTCGTCAAAAGGCAGGTTTTTTACCGCGAAAAGGTTTCTCTGTAAATCGATCGTAGAATTCAGCATGTTTTTTATCGACTGCTTGAAGATATATTCTGCCGCAATCAGTTTAAATCTGATTCCAATCAGCTGTACATCTTTATCAATATGCACATGAATCGGTTTGGTCCACACGCCGGTCAGAAAAATATTGGAGAGCTCACGATGTCTGATCTCAAGGATCAAATCGAAATGACCGTCGGGTAAGATGGTGTAATCAACATCTTTTCCGGGTTTATCCAATTCCCAAAAACATTTAATGAAGTGGGACAAAAATCCGTCTATCTTATTTTCTCTATATTTTATTGGGTCGGGGGTCTGTCCTGTTTCAGCATGCCGCTTTCTGTCCGTCGATACTCTTAAAGTACATTTCAGCGAGCCCGATGCCCAACCGCTTGTTACCGGCCGGCATTTCTATGCTGCAGGGAACAACCAGCAATTATTTCGACTTCTTTCTTTGACGATATTTCAGATACCCATACAGTCCGGCAACAATCAGAATAATGAAAACCCAGTTGTAAAGCAGGATATAAAGAAAATCCACAAACACAAACCATCCGCCGATAAGTGATTGCTTAAGCTTCTCCCCCGCATTTTCCCGCTTCTCCGGAATATATTTAAACTCATTCTCATGCTCTATACGAACTTCCAAAGTACTGTAACTAACTTGATGGGTCAAATACTTTAATCTTCCTGCCGTACTTTCAATTTCTTCTTCAAGAGCTCTTATTTTTTCCTGAATATCAAGCATTTCTTTTATACTCTTTGCCGACTGAAGTAACTCCTGATACCTGGTCATAAACTTTCTTTTGTTGAGCAAACGCAGTTCTAAATCAATAAACTCTTCGGTTACATCTTCTGTTTTTATTTCCTTGCTCGTAATTTTATTCTCACCGTTTTCTATTCCGGCAATAAACTTCTCGAAATGATGAGAAGGAATGCGAATCGTGATCATCAACATTGTTTTATTTCCATAGCGATTTGTTGTTTCCTTATCAACATAAGCCTGAAACCTTCGGACTAAGGAGTCAACTTTGATTTTTTCGGTTTTAATGTCCCGAACCTCTATTGCAATAGAACCGTTCTTTATGAGTTTCCTTTCAATCGCTAACGGCTCATTTTGAGCCACTTCAAGATCTTCTTCCAGCATCATCTGTTCTGATGAGGCTCCAAAATCGGTAGCAAGTACTGGTTCGCCGGATTTTGAATTACACGAAAGCATCACAACCATTGCAATAAGCAGGAACGTTAATTGTCTCATAATAGATGATGTCTAAATGTATGTTTATACTTGCCGCTTAGGCCCAATGAGTGCCGGCAATGCGGTTTTTATTTCGTTTTAAACTTGTCGCGATAATAATCAACTTTAAAGTCGTAAACAGGTCTCGCCGATTTCTCGTATTTGATTTTATTGTCTAGATATAGTTTGGATTTCGCTATTCCTATGTTTGAAGCCCCCGAAGGAGAATACAGAATTGTCAACTTAATTTCTCGTCCAAAGAGCTGAGGGTCAAGAAATACTTCGCGTCGTTCTTTCATTTCCCGGGTAATTTTAAGACCTAAAATATTTTCATAAAATAGCCTAAATGCATTGTTCGTACCAAAACCACTGGTAAAAAGAATTTCTTTAATATCGGAGTTTTTAATTTGTTCGATAATTTTGTGATTCAACTCTATCGGAATCAAATGGCTATCTAATGCTGTCGGGCTTATTCTTTTGCACCTAACAATCGTATCGCTGATGGATATTTTCTTTTTAAAAAGAAATTCTAAAATTCCGTCGAGAGTGAGGGGCTGCTTTAAGTCATCCGGGAATGCGTCACTTAAAATTGACCACAAACTAGCCACATTACCATAGAAGAATGGAATGATAAACTTCGCATGGTCATGAGGATGAATGGTTCCAACGATAAGTTTTTCACTGTCTTTGGCAATGGGATACTTATCCAGGTACTGATGTTGCGTAATCATTGTGCAAATGTTGCTTGGTAATTAAAACCGACGGTCTGAACAATCTTTTCTTTTCAATTACAACTAGAAGCAAAGGTACAACAATTATAATCAACTACACCTCTCCTGTTTAGAAATAGGGTGAATGAGCAAACGCAAAGTAGGTATCGGCAGTTGAAAACATTGTTATTTTTTGTCATTTTAACATGTCGATTTGTAAAGAATACTTGTCATTTTAAAATCTTTACCTTACATTTGTACCCTAATTTTAAAAGTAACTATCATGAAAGCAAATTATTTATTTCCGAATCGGTTTAAAAAAATTGGTTGGTTTTTGTTTGTTCCTGGCGTACTGCTTGGGATATTATACCTGATGTATCCATCCGATATAAGTCTTTTTAACATGAATGTGCTCGTTATTGCTGAAGAAGAAATATTCAGCAATACTAATTTCCTCTCCATATCAGAGAATTATGTCCTGGACGAGATTGCAAGTATCCTACTAATTACCGGAGCATTACTTATTGCTTTTTCAAAAGAGAAATCCGAGGATGAATTCATCGCCAAAATCAGATTAGAATCGTTGGTTTGGGCAACTTATGTAAATTATGCAATTCTAATATTAGCAATAATGTTTGTATACGAAATGACATTCTTATGGGTCCTCGTATTTAACATGTTTACGCTTCTCATCTTTTTTCTCATTCGTTTCAACTGGGCTCTATATACATCCAAAAATCAAATAAGCGATGAAGAATAATATTAAAGTCGAACGAGCAAAAAAAAATATCACGCAAGCTCAATTAGCAGAATTAGTGCAGGTCAGCCGGCAAACTATCAATGCAATTGAGTTGGGAAAATACAATTTATCCACTACTCTCGCTTTAAAAATCGCTCAGGTTTTTAATCAATCCGTTCATAATATTTTCGAGCTTGAAGAATCGGATTGGCAACCCTAAGACGAGCACCCATACACGACTCTTCTCATTTTCGGATCCTAGAATGAAGGCTAATGTCTGATTATAGTCAACATACCGCCAAGCACTCTTTAGTCCGTCAAGGTATACAGTCTGACAAACAATACTTTACTCGTTCAATATTATCTCAAAGTCCTCTTTTGGCATAAGGTCTGTTTTGTTCCACAAGTATAGTTTCTTATCATTCATCGTCTCGATGAAAAACATTCCATTAACCGTAAAATAGTTGTTTTCCAACGCAGGAAATCCCAACAATGGTGGTTACATATCTTTTCGTTACATCCTATTATACACTTGTTTCGGGATTAGCTTTGTAATTGCCGCAATAATGCCCCATCGTTTTGTGATATATGCAACATTCTTTTTCTTCTTTATTGCAGTATAAATTTGCCGGGCAGCCTTTGGTAATGGCATCACCCAAAACAACCCGTCACCTTTTGCCATTTCCGTATCAACCAGCCCGGGTCTGATATCAGTCACATATATGCCGGTTTTTAGTCTTGTAGCTTTTTGCCTTAATCCTTCCAGGTAATTGATTTGATAAGCCTTAGTTGCATTGTAAGAAGGTGATTGCCGACTGCCACGTAATCCACCAATGGAACTTATTCCTACTAAATGTCCTGATTTTTGGTTTTCAAAATATTTAAACGCCCAATCTGCAATAAAAGTCCAGCCGGTTACATTCGTTTCAATTGTACGGAGTTCAATTTCAAAGTCTAATTTGTTATTGATATTGCCTGTGCCTGAACTTAAAATAAGCAGATCAATCCCGCCAAGCTCACCGGTCAATTCTTCCAATTTTTCTTCTGCTACTTTCGTATCATTCACATCAAAAGCCTTTATAAAGTAGCAATCAGGCTTTTCCGATTTTAAACTTTCAAGGAGTTCGATGCGTCGGCCTGTTATCCCGACTCTGAACCCATCATTAACAAGTAACCTGGCAAGTTCTTTTCCAATTCCAGAAGTTGCCCCAACAATAATTGCATTTTTCATTTTCTCTCTCTGTTTTTTCCAATAATCTCTATGTTTGCTTTTGAGGCGAATAAGCTAATGCCACACATCTTTTTCAACTCCCCTTTTAGCCTGCTCCGGCAAGAAAACGCCACCCTTCGCTCAACCTGGATACGTAACAATTTCACCGACAAAACCTTCTTTGACAATTGTTTTTTATACAGCCTTTAGTTCTACCCGAACCACCGTATCCATGAACAAGATAAACCTTAGTTGTGACATGCCTATCAGGTGCCGGGGTGTTTCATTCTTTTTTGCTCTCATGCTTTTGTGGTACTTGCCAAAAGTATTCAGGGTCATGAGTTATGATTGTTGAACCTGTGGCTTTCTCTGTTGCGTTATCTCCGAATCCCATAGGCTTTAAGGCAATATATTGGTTATTCATTTTTCTATAACGGCTTTCAGGGTTAAATCTGCTATACGCTACACATTCAAACCAATAAAGATTCTTTGCCATATAGGTTTCTAAATAATATTCTTTCGTCTGCTTGGTTTGATTGTTCCAATTTGCGTCATCGTTCAAAACAAGCGGTGTGCCCGAAATTAAACGCTCTCGAACTTCAGCTATACTCAACAAATTACCGTTTTCATCTTTTACGTAGGCGTTAAACGTCGGGTCAATCCATAACCATTTTTGTAATTGAGTGGAATATACGCTGTTTATTACGTGGCAATCCTGGTCTTTTTCATCTTTTGGAAGACAGGTAACATATCGGGAAGGAATCCCCATAGAAAGATACATTTCGTTGAGAGCTATGGCCAAATGTCTGCAATTTACACCCTTGCCTGTTGATTTGTGGTAGTTGTATATATCAATAGCATCAAATTCGCAAAGGGCATAGTTGCTTCCGTTGTGCTTAATTGCATTATGAATAAAATTCAAGATATTGATAATTTTTGATAATTCATCTCCATTGCCGGCTACGGAATCTAACTTAAAAAAGGTCCTGACTTCTTTCAGATTATAATCTTCGGGCGATTGATATGAAAATTGTGGTAAAGAATCTGTATTTTCTTTTTGATAACCTTGTGCGCTTTGAAGCTGAACCAACTTATCGAACTGTTTAATCCGGTCTAAGAGGGCAATAAATTTTTTCTCTTTACGTACATTATCTAAGTCACTGTCAGTTGTGGCGTGCCTGTAGTCCGAATATCCTAATTCTATCGCTTTTTCAAATGCTGCGGTAGCTTGTTTCTTTCGATTTGACAATGAGTATGTACACGCTAAATTGTAGTATGTTCCTGCTTTAATGCGTTGTAGGGAAAGTTGAAATTTAGCTGTTTCATCGGGAGATAGTTTTAAATTTTCAACCAACCTCAACATTTCTTTCAAAAACATTTCGGTTTGTTTGTATTCCTTTTTGTTGTAATACTCCTTGTATTGGCTTTCAACTTTGTTAATGTCTGAAATAAAAGTATTGAATGCCTGCGAATCTGTTTGCCCAAACCCAGCAATCGAAATAAAAATAAAGGCGATAAAAATAAATGCTTTTTTCATGTTTTTTGTATGCTTATAGGGTATCATCCTGCTCTTACGGCTTTGCAGGTGTTGCCTTAATTAGTGATGGTAAATAAATAGCGAACGGTTTCACCGCACACATTGCATCGCAACAGTTGGCAACAGGATCAGTATAAGAGATTGTGGACTTCGTCATTGTCTGCTGCTACCAGAGATGATGCGGGCAAAAAACTACTAAGCACATATCAGCTAGCCTGTAACTCCAAGCGTATGTTATGTGTTAGCAGCTCCTGGTTGTATGTAATTTATCCGGTCTTTCTGTGTCACAAGCAAGTCAATAAGATTAGTCTTGAACTGCTTTTGAAGATTTACTTTTCTCAAATTGTCTAATCAGCGCATATGCAAAAGGAAAAATTAAGGTCAAGAGTATTTCTTTTTTTTGGAAATTCAGTTCAAATATTACTATTGCTAATGCACTCAGAAACCAGACAATTCCTATTGACAAGAAAAAGTTGTGAAAAAAAAATTTTGAGTTATTCATCATATTAAACTTTTGAAGTTGGTTATAGATTTTTTTAATCGTATTTTCTTTATTTATAGAAGCTGCATTTTCATCATAATCAAGGGCAACAAAAATACTTTTTTTTGTGTAATTTCTTGGATTTACTTCGCCAGCTTCAATTCGTTGTAAAGTTCTTACGTTAAGATTACATTTTTCAACTAATTCTTCCTGGGTCAACCCTTTGCTTTTCCTTAGTTCAATTATTTTTTTACCTAATTCCGGTTGTTTCATTGCACTCCAAATTTTTGACAAAGATATAATATTAGTGAATAGATATCCTCAATTCCTGAGGTATTTCTCCCGACTTTCTCCCGACATTCAGGCGATTTATTTGATTATTCAGTCGCTCGATAAGCCGTACTTCCCAGTCGAAATGAGCAAACGTTTTCTTTTTACCTTAAAAGGGATCATACTATACTAGTCCACGAGTCACAAATTATTGTCGTCAAGCCATAACCTAAACCTCCTTTCGTTTTCATACCACAATGCAATACTCATAAACGTACCAGCTATAAAAGCTCCCAACGCAACACATAAACTTGTTTCAATTATAGTTTCGCTTTTCCCCATAATTGCTTTTGTAATTACAGTAACTACCAATGAAAACACTGAATATACCGCCCCCGAAGTCAAACAGAAAAACAACTTACTTTTTGTTCTCCAAAACTTCCAAAAATGAATTGTCTTTTTTCCAAATACGATCATGGTTCTAATTATTCATTTTGATAAAATATGTTTTTTGAGAAATAGTATTGATTTCTTGCCGGTTTCTTTCTTAACATGTTGTATAGAAATGATCATACTTACAACTAATAAAACCATAGACATAATTGTAAGATACGACCCGGCATTGTTCGTCCAACTTAAATCGTTATAATCTATAACAAAAACAAACTCACCACATATTCCAAGAATTGCAAGTATTAAAAGCCCGATACGTACTTGATTCATAAATTCAGATTGAAAAAGAATTAATTCATACCATGTCAAACCAACAACGTGGGAAGTCGGTCGGCAACTATACTTCCTTCGCTCAAGAAAGAGGCAAAACTACCAACTATTTTCAATAAAAGCAAACTTTGCCACCTTTTCTCGCAAGTATCATTCCTTGCTCTTCTATAGGATTAAGAAAACTATAGATACCCAGCAAAATGACAATTTCCTAGGGTATCTATCTATAAATCCCCAAGAAGAATGATTGGAAATTCGTTGATATTTTATCCTGTTTGCAAAATGGTTTTTCCTAAACTGTCAGTTAAGTCTTAACTAATTCGGCTAATGCGAAGTAAAATGTTCCATCAACCGTATCACTTACCATTGAGCCAAACGCTTATTAAAGGGAGTTTTGCTTTTATCTCCTGGGTTTTACTTCGCTTCCTGCTAAAATTCCACCGTCAATTGTAAGTTCAATTCCTGTTACATATTTACTTTCGTCACTTGCTAAATACAAAACTCCATAAGCAACATCGATCGGTTCTCCAAAGTGTCCCATTGGAATTCCGAATTCTACTTCTTCAATTATTTGTTGTCTTTGTTCTCCTTTGCCAAGCATCGCATTCCACATTGGTGTCATAATAGCTGCTGGATGAACACTGTTGCATCTAATCTTATATCCGTTTTCCGCACAATATAAGGCTACACTTTTTGTATGATTCCTAACCGATGCCTTGCTTGAAGCATAAGCTACTGCGCCTGGAATTCCAACTATACCACTTCTTGAAGAAATATTCACAATACTTCCACCTCTGTCCTTCATAAGTCTGATAGCATATTTACATCCAAGCATAACACCTGTGGAGTTTACTCTGTGAACTTCGTCCCACGATGTTAAATCAGAATTTTCTGCATCCCAAGGTCCTGATGATTCTAAAAATCCTGTTATCCCGGCATTATTTACTAAAATGTCAAGTTGCCCGTACTTTTTGCTTATATACTCTGTTGCTGCCAACCAATTACCTTCGTTTCCAACATCTAAATGCAAATAGTCAGCATTAGTCTTTAAATTTTTTGCAAGAGTATGTCCCTCTTCGTCTCGAATGTCAGACACTATGACAAGTGCTCCTTCTTTGTGAAATAGTTCGGCAGTTGCCTGCCCTATTCCCCGAGCCGAACCTGTTATTAGTGCTATTTTATCTTTCAATCTCATCTTTGTAATGTCGTTTTTCCAATTTCTTTTTTACAGACACAATGCTGCATTAGCTTGCCCATATATAGTTTCTCAAATCCGATTCAATTCTCAACACAATCCTTTAATTGTTTGTTTTTCAAGTTTATTTATATTTTCAAGCCTCAATAACGAATGGAAGTTAAAAATCAGTTGTATTGGCGTATGTAAAAATAGAGCAAAGCAGTTCCTGCTCTAACCATTCCGAAAACCCGCCGACCATATCAATCCCGCAGTTCCCATTATTAAGTTACAGGGTGGCTATACGATCACACAACACACAAGTCCATGCGGAAGATAAACCTCCAAAATTGCACAAATTCGGCTACTGTGCTTAGGCGTGTGTTACTGCCCCCATTGGTCGTGAAAAATATTTGTCTGTTTATATTTGAATTTATAAATAAATTCATTTGTGATATTGGCACAAAAGGTCAGGTTATCGCCGACTCCAGGGATGTCCAGCTAATTGCCGGCGCTCTTTGTAGTAGTCCTTGTTTTGAGTTATCCTTTCGACTTTTTGTTCCATCAGGGAGGCAAATTCGTTTCGGTCGATGTTGCAACCGTTTTTCTTACTGATGGTACACATACTTTGCATCGGGTAGATTTTACAGGCTGCTACGTTTTTGTAGCACTGAAACGGCAATTGACATATAGTTTTTTGTTATGGCGCGTTATTCGGCCTTGTCCCATAATGCAAGCATGGCGGTTAAGTCGTTGTATTCCTCTGCAAAAGCTCCGTCGAGAGTTCCAACTTTAGTCTCAAGCTCCTTAAAATATTGCCTTGCTTTTTTGTTGCCCGAGATTGAGGCAATGAATAATCGGTTGGCAATTTCCATTTTACTGCTGTGAAAGCCTGGCGTGGCTGACTCGTATGATTTTATAACGAGTAGAATCTCCGCTTGTGTATATTTTCTTATTTGTCTGTTTACGAGCATTTTTCGAACAACTCGTTGTCCACTGAAATATATCTTCTCTGTTGTCCATACTGTCTCTCGATAGCTAAAATTTGCTCCTGTTGGTAAATTCTGAAGTTGGTCAACGAACAACGTATCATTGGTAACTCTCAGTCTACAAGTCCAAACAGCACCCCAAAAGTCGATGATTGTGTCTTGTCCGCAAACAGCCAAAACAAATTCGGAATACGTTGCCGGCTTGCGCTCAGGATGCTTATAACTGCATAAAACGATTGTCCTGCCGCTTGAAAGGTGAAAAGTCGTGTCAGCCTTCGTCCCCGCAAACGGAGTCTTAGGGCAGTCACAAATCACTTCTTTCTCTTGTCCAAAAACAGTTGTAAAAATTAAAACTGTAAATACAAAAATCATTTTTATTCGTTCCATTATATTTTCATGGTTAGTAGTGTTTTATAATGCTCCATAACGGGCACGCATAGGCCCAGTGGCTGATTACAGTCGTCATTGACTCATAGTCTTAGCGTTGTTCCTAGTCTAAGTCCAAGATATTTCTCAAGATTTAATTCTTCGGGTAGAAATCCTGCTGTTTTGTAAATTATTCCTATGAAAAGTATTTTCGCCCAACAAACTGTATTTAGGAACTGGAAATACACCGAATCGGAATGGTTTAGAATCATAGTGTCGTTGCTGTTAGTTGGTTGTGCATAGATATAGTACAAAAGTTCAAGCGAAGAACCAATGTTGAACCTTGCACAAGTCCAATCGAAGCCATTCAGCCCTGCTTTTGGCAATACCCCGTTAGCGGTTCGTTGGTACATTGCTATTAATCCAATATTGGTACAAGGCATAAAACATCCGGGTCAGTAAAATTTTTCTAAGTACATGACAAAAATTTATATATATCTATATTTGATTGAAAACCAGCATTTAACAACACAGACGCAATGAATGTAAGCCCATATTTAAAGAAGCTTTTTGCCATTCTACCATTATTGAGTATTCTGATTGGCTTTACTTGTTCGTGCAAATAAATACCAACCAGGTATGCCCAACAGAATGCAATCGTTACTAAAGCTACAAGCTTTTCAATTCGCTCAATATCTGTCAGATGCGTGTCTTTTAAATTAAATCCACTCGTTTTCATTGCTCTAAATGCAGTTTCAATCTGCCAGCGATCTTTGTATGTTGTTTGCGCAATTTCAGGTTTACAATAGGATATGATTATCTGAAATTCCGGTTTACCTTCTTTGTTTTTGATTTTGGATGCCGACAAGTAACACAACTGATTATTAACATAATAAATCGAGTGTAAGTACTTGCTTTCATTTAACTTCAAATCACAAAAGAGCCATGTTGCTTTAAACTGCTTCCCGGTTCGTGGATTGGTAACCCAGAAATTATCCCGAATACGAATGTGATATTCTATTCCATTGAAGTTCAGATAATTAATCCAATGTTCGCCAATAAATTCCCGGTCTGCCACTAAGCATTGAATGGATTCCTTTCCAAACAAGCGGATGAAATGATTCATGATTTGAATTCTCTCCGCTGTATGAGAATTACCCCGTTTGGGCATTAGCTTGAACAAAACAGGAAAGGCAACTCCCTTATAAACAATGGCTAATACCAGGATATTGATATTTGTTTGACCAAACTTCCAGTTCGTCCTGTCGATTGCAATCGAGTAAGGTGGTTCATGTGGCAACAATGCAAATATCAATCTGGCAATTAAGTCTTTGTCAAGCCTGTACTGAGCCATGAAACGCTGTATTCGTCGGAGCGAAGAATCACCGCTACAGCCATTTTCGAAGCCGCTGGCGAGCTTTTCAAAACAAACGACCTGAACTTTACAAAGAGCGCAAATAAACAAGCCTATGAACTTTATTCGGGCTAAGTTTAAACTTTTTCCGAAGTGATCAATTAAAACTAAGGTTAATTCACTACTTTTGTACGAGACCTTGGAATTTATTGTTTTCATTATAACTGATTGGTAGTCAGCTATAAAGATACAAAATTTCAAGGTCTTTACCAAATAAAAACACAGTTATTTTATTGATATTCAAATAATTATATCGCTATATAATTTTTGTCATGTACTAAAAAAATTTTTATACATTTCTAAGCAATAACCCTTAGGATCAAGCTTAGGATGTTTGAGTAACTTACCAAAAGCGTTAGGGATGTTTGCCCCATCGTCATAATGATTTTGAATGAAGATAGAAGCATATTTCCCTGATTTTATTATGAATGTTTCAAGTCCATAATCATGGGGCTCCGACTCAACAAGTATTTCTACACAAGCTTTGTATTCTATCACTCCTTCTTTATTGGGATGTGAAAACCCAAAATATCTTCTTGGTGTTTTGTCGGCTATTTTTCGTTCTAAATTAGTGTATGTGTTCGGCACATCGTCAGGAAATTTTTGTGCGGTCAAATACATTACGCGAATGTCGTTATTAATTACGTATTGTTCCATATTTTTATTTTTAACTTGTTGATTTGGGTCTGATTTTGGCTGCAAGTTTTTGGGGTGCAACTTCACAATAAGCAGTTGTCAAAGCGTCAACAAATAACTCTTTTCTAACCTTCTTCATTTCAATAAGCGTCCAACCTTGCTTACCCCATTTATTGTCAACCGGAAAAATATTGGTCTTGTCGGCAGATGAAAAAACATCTTGGTCTATTTCCGATAATTTAATGCAGGCTCTTTTCTTTACTTCGTCATAGGTTGCAAAAATTTTCCTTTTCACTCTGAAAGAAGTTTTTTCAAAGTGAGGTTCTTCTGTCGCTTCGGGAAACGATAATGCCAATTCCCGGAAAGTGTCTATCGATACCATTTTTCAAGTTACTTTTTTACAGGTGTCAAATGCGTCATCACGCAAAGCCATTGTTCATTCTCCTTTTTGTAAATATCTGTAATCCATTCGTCTGCCTCCAAAAGTTGTCCTTGCCAAGTTCCGGTATTTTGTCCACGCCCTGTTACAACTGCGATATCACCATAAACTTTTACTCTCAAAACTTCTTTAGTCATTGTTGAATGTGAAAGCAGGCCTTGTTCAAGAACGTTGAAAAAACCTTCCTGAGGAATTATTCCCCCTTGACTGTCCACGAGAACCCAGTCAGAAGTAATACACTTCTTAATTTCGTCAACTTTGTTCGAAATGACCGCACCATTGAAGTTGTCTTCAATTTGTTGAAAGTACTTTCTTAATTGTTCTTCTGTCATATTTTCTGTCTGTTTAGTATTTGTTGAGTCCCCGCTTTACAATGATCGATAATAACCCAGGCTATGGGAACGGGCGGGTTGCGAGAGCATTTGCTGTCGTGAAACGACAAATGAATGCGGGCGTCAAACCCACTAAGTGCAGGTCCGCCAGTCTGTGACCATAGACTTGTGTCAGGCACAATAATTTAGTCGTCTAATATTATTTCAAAGTCGTTTTTTGGCATAAAGTCGGTTTTATTCCACAAATATAGTTTCTTATCGTCAATTATTTTGATTGTGTCTGGCTTATATGTAAAAGACTTAATATTTAATTCTTTTTCTGTGGATAAAGAATAAACTGCTTTCTTTAATGGTTTTCCCCACGATTGAGTTGAAGTGATGATATATTTATTTATTGAAGATTTCTTTTGACGATAAAATATATTCAGGTCAACAGTATCATTTGCAGGAACAGTTATTTTAAATATTACCGAACTTTTCAGTCGAATAAAATCCAAGTTGCTTAAAGTGTTCAAATTGATAATTCTTATAGAGTCGATCGAGTGTGTTTCGTTCGCAAATGGAAAAATAATTTGTTGTGTTTGAAGCATGTTGCTTTTATTCGCGAATGAAAATATTCCATTAATCGTAAAATAATTATTGTCCAAAGAAAAGTCGATATGTTCTTCAAAGAAGGAGATTGTTGCTTGAGCTTCTGTAAAGAATATAAAACAGCAAATCACAACGATAGTCGTTAAAAATCTTTTCATTAGTTAGCAACAATTATTTTTGAATTTGCATAGTTTTTATTGTTCACAAAAAGCTTGACCGTGTAATTGCCCGCTGTCAATTGCTGTTTTAAATTAATTTTTCCACTACTTTCTGTAATATAGTGCCTTTCGACCATTTGTCCGCTTATATTAAAAAGCTCAATATAACTATTCGAGGATTTTACAGGAATAGTTATTTCATAATGAAAAGAAGATTCTATAATTGGATTGGGAGTTATGTTAAAGATATTTTCTTGATTGCTTTTTATACTTTCAACAGAAGAAACTATATCATAAATGTGCAAATCAACATTTACGATGGTATCAGGCTCTGTGGTAACAACAACGGGTAATACCTTAACATAATATCCTGAAGAGATTCCTGATTCCGGTATGAAATAATATAATTTGTCAATATTGTGTTTCGAAGAAGTTATTCTTGCACAATAATCTCCATTTGCGTCCGGCTTAAAATTTATTATTCCATTCCCGGCTAACCAAGCGTTGGCTGGGAGTAAATTATATGGGTCATAAATTTTGCCTCTGATTGTACCACACATTCCGGTAGAATCATTTTCGTTGCCTAATGAGGGCGACTTGTCAATACTATAATCGAAGGCAAAATCATCTTGAAAATCAAAACTGTATAATGCAATAGACTCACTGACTTGGGGCGCTCTGACCGAAGCTGTAACTCGATTACCAAAAACTAATGGATGGATAATTGGATATGCGCTTTGGCAATAGACAAAAACACTATCACCCAAAGGATTAATTAGTAAATCAGATTTTAAACTATCATTCGTTATCGTCACAATCTTCGTTTTAAAAATTGCATCGTCGTTTAACTGTTTGAGTTCTGATTGTCCCGAAATTGAGCTTACATAAATGCCATCTGTACCAAAGTAATAATCATCGACAAATTTAAGTTCAATTGTCCATTTCCCTTCAGAATTGAAGAATAGTTCTGCCAAAACAAAATTATTGGGTACTGGAAGTGGATTTGCCTTTAAAAAATTTAGTATTAAGAGCAACAAGCCAAATGCGAAATTTCTTTTCATAACCATATGATTTTTATTTTTTTATTATTAGCCATAACAAATAAGCGGCAAACCCGATAGGATTGTGCTTAGTGCAGGTTGTATTCTCTTCGGCGTTCGTTGAAAATTTCTCTTCGGATTCCATAAAAGAGGAATTCAATTCTGTCCCGAAGTTTTTTACCACCAATTCTCTAAAGTCTGCAAAACCTTTTTTCATTGCTTCTTTGCCTGTGTTTTTTGCCATTTCGTGTTCCATTGCAAAATGGTCAAGTGCTTTGTCATCATCTTCTTTTAAAAGTGTTTCAATAAGGCTTTTGTTTTGTCTTTGTGTGTAAATGTGTTTTTTATAAAGTCGCAATCTGTAAATAGGCTTACTGTCAAAACTGTGAAGTGAATGCGGGCGTAAAAACCGCAAAGTGCACGTCAGCCGCCATGCGCATAGGGGTATATTAGGGAATCGTGGTTTTCATTTTTCAATATGAAATTGTAACTATATTTTAATGATTTTTCCCGATTTTATCTGTTTGTTGTCCTTCATTAAGCGATAAAAATACAACCCGCTATTTAACTCTTCTAAACTTATGATATTACTCTTTGTTTTCAACTCTGTTTTTTTTATTGTTTCTCCTTTAGCATCTAATAATTCAAATGAGTAGGAACGAGAAAAGTCATTCATATAAACGTAAATTCTATCGGCTGTTGGGTTCGGATAAACTTTTATTTCCGGCAAGTCTAACAATTCATTAATATTTGTAAGCAACAGTGGAGTACCCCAGGTCGATGAGTTTTTTTTATAATATACTTGTTGAGTATTATTGTAACTTTGCCATTCCCAACACCCACTACCGGACGCTATCAGTCCTCTTCCTTTTTCATATGAAGTATAATTACATGCATCGTCAAGTACATTTGATTTGTGCCAACAATCATTTTTTTTAAAATATATTTCGGGGGAACTATTAACACTAAAGCTTGGATAAACTACCAACATTGAACTATCATTCCGAAATACCGGGACACCTGGTTCATGATCGAACTCAGCATTCTTATAAACGACATTGGTAACTTGCTGATTGTCATATGTTGTTATATAATCACTTGAAGTATTCTGCCGATATTTGAGTAAAGTTTCAATCTGCTCTGTGTATCGTATTGAATCCGCAAAGTTTTCTCTCTTTATTATACGTATTATATATTTTTTTTCATGGGCACTTCCACCAGACATTAACGAATTCGAGGAATTAACATAATGAAATTCATCCCCTTCCTGAAAGTCAAATACATCGAACCATTTAATATGTTGTTGTCCCAATTCAGGGTTTGTGATTCCAATAAGATCTAAATTCTTTGTAACATAATAAGCCGGTCTGAATTTGACGGTAGGAAAATGTGTAAAGTTTAATGTTTTGGTCAGACCAAAATGTTTACTGATGGCTATTGTAGTTCCTTCAAGTTCATGTGGCTGGGGTTTCATTGTATGGTCGTAAACATGCAAAGTAATAATCTTAACAGAATCCAGAACTCCCAAAACAGTAAGTGTATCCCAACTGGTTACTGTTGCAATAATTGTAATGTCAGGGTTTTGAAATAAATTCCAATTTTCATTTAATGTGGCATTGGTCTTAATTTTTATTGTATCATGATCATCATTGAAAAAATAGTTCCAGTGGTCATGTATTATTATTTTTTTACCGGCCCAACTGCCTCCGAAAGGATCATAACATTCATCCCCAATCAGTTGTAAAGTTCTGGAAGGAAACAGAATGGAGTCGTTATTGAACTTGCAAGAGTCAATTTTAATAGTTTCCACCAAATTATATTCTCCCCGAAAATATGCTGTTCTGTTAGAGTAAACAGTTTGATAACTATTTTGAGATTTAAGGGAAATTGTTATAAGTAAAACAATGAGAATTAAAAATAATTTTTTCATATCTGTTTTCATTATATGTTAATCTATATTTTTTTACTATGCCCCTAATGGATGACGGTATGAAAAGTTCCCAATTGCGGGCGACTTTCTGCCAAGTTTCACAAAATTTCAAGCGGGCTACAACCCGGGTTAGTAAAATCATCAATTTCATCTTTGGAACAAGATGTTGTCAGAACTGTGGCAAATACAACCCCCAAAATTAATAACTTTCTCATAATACTTAAATTTAATTTATAAAATGCTCTTTGTTTTTATTTTGTATAGTTTATTTCCGGTGATTCTCGCTCTTTTTCTTATTATTTTTTTTGGATAATCATTGTTTCAGACAAGTGTTTGTCTTTAATGTTGACAATATATATCCCCGTAGGTAGCGAAGAGATATTATAATTGTCATTATATTCAGATTTAAACCTTATTGTACCGATTAAATCATAAATTAATACAGTAACAGTATTACTGTCGAAAACTGGTTGTAATTTTATCTGAAAGATTTCCTCAACCGGATTAGGATAAATTTCAAAGTTTGAAGTTTGAATATTTTTTACAGCATAATAGATTTGAGAAGCAGTAAATGAATTTTTAGTTGTCCAATCACCAAATGTACCGTTACATTTAGCGCGTATATAAAAATCGTAATCCATACTTCCAAGGTTTGGTAAAATGTTTACATAACTAACATCTGTTTGTATTAAGTTACCTGTACCTTGTTGAAAATCTTTCAACCCGTATTCCAGTTCATACGAATCGGAAAGATCATCCCATTCTATTACAATTGCTCCATCTCCACAATAACATGTTGTCCATACTTCTGAACTTTTTACTCCTGAAATTGCTGTATTACATGGTAAGGTTTTAAAAACATGTTCTGTAAGCCATACTGAATCAGTTGTGGCTGTTCCGTAACTTCTGATAAAAAGGGAGTATTCAGTAGCTTCCTCTAAACCGTCCAGATCGGCAATGTTTAGTATCGGATTTTGTGTTTGCCCTGTCCCTCTTTCAAATCCTTTCGGACCATATTCTATTTTGTATGACCGGGAGGCGTAACCGGGTACAATCCTTGACCAATTTACACGAGCCGACTTGTTAGTTATATGTTCAAAAGCGACATCAAATGCTTCGCTTCCCGGATAATGAAAAACATTTGCAGTTGCAAAGCTGTATTTTTCAGACCAGTCATCATAAATACCACCACATTTTCCTCGTATATAAAAGTCATATTCTGTATTTGATTGTAGATTTGCATTACCAAGTGAAAACCTGTTCTGATTGGACACAATGACATTCCCGCTACCTTGATCAAATCCTTGCGGACCATATTCCAATTCGAAAGAATTTGCCAATGCATCAAATGTAATATGTACATTAAGTAAATCTTTAATATTGATACCATTTGCATACTCCATTTCGGTTTTAATATTCGATATTGAAGTGTTGCAACTTAATGTTTGAAAGTTATATTCCTCAAACCATACTGAAGAATCGGCAGGAACCGTTGCTTTCCTGATAAAAAACGAGTATTCCGTACCCGGAATCAGATTATTGATTATATTTCCTGCCCAAGCAGTTAAACCAATCACACCTTTACCTCTTTCAAACCCTTTTAGACCATATTCACAATAATATAATGTATAGTCATGAGTGCTGTCTTTTTCAGAAGTCCCATCAGCTCTTTGCCAAGATAATACAACTGAATTGAGAGATATACTTTCAATCTTTATGGTATAGGTCTTGTTTTGAGCATAGAGACCTATACAGAGTACTAAAAACAGCGTGGAAAGTAAAAACTTTTTCATACGACTATTATTTTAACTATAAACCGGTTTCTTCAATTTCAAATCAAACATTCAATATTTTTTGGGAGAAGACTCACAGTAGAGCATTTTTTACACTGCCGCCTAAGGGTTGATGGTAGGGTGTCGTGCGGGATTACGAGGCGATTTCCTATCGGTTTACACTGATTTTGTCACCAGCCCCAAACACTCGAAAACCTCTGAAACCCGCATGCACTCTACCATATGTTGGGCGCTGGCGTTTATTCAATTCAATGGTATCCCCATCCATGTGTATTTGTAAAATAATGACTTTCTAAACATTTTTCCGGTCGAAAAATACTTGTCAAGGAATGCTTTCTGTTCATTCAAATTTAACATTGCTTCATCGATTGATTTGTTTAATTGAATCATAGAATTTGCAGTATTTGGATCAGGCTTTTTAATTTCTTTCAACTTTTCCCGAGAATTGATAAATGATTTCTCTGGTAAATCAACCATTTCTCTAATTTCACTATCAGGTTTCTTTGGTGTAAATTGTTTATTCCTGTAATCAATAAATCTGTTTAACTGATTAATCCCGTCATTGTAATGATTTACAGCAGAATTATAGGTTTCAACACGTATTTTATTATAATAATATTCCATCTCTCGTTTATTATGTTGAAGTCTGTCGAAAACTAATGAGTTTTTCACTCCGTTTTTCTCAATCCGCCTACTCGATGATTCAAGTTTTTCAATTTCAGTTTCCCGCTCAAATTGAGATAACGTATCTTGGTAGTTAAAGTAAGGTTTGGTCTTATTTAACCCTGTTTTGCCTTCATAAAATTCTTGATTTGTTACAGGATAGTTTAAAAATTGCCATAATGGGTCAAAAGGCATATGCGATTTAACCATTTGTTCCGGTCTAGTCCTAAAATAGTAATCATTAGTTTTCTTGACAAACTTCGCATTTTGAATATAACCGGAGCCCCATGTTGGGTCGACTAAATACCAAGTTGAATCAATAAAACTCGCAATCCAAGCATGAGGAATGTAATCCACGAAACCGTTTTGTTTTGTGTAACCTGAAACTACATAGGATTTTATCCCGACTTGATTTGCTATAGAATGATAGAGCTCAGCATAATGCATACAAATCCCTTTTCTTGTTATTAAAACTTTATCAATAATCTCATTCGTGTTTTGATAAAAATTTATAGCAAACATATTTTCAATATCATACTGGATATTAGTAGTAATCCAAATGAAAATTGCTCTCGATTTCTCAGTCTGACTGATAAAGTTGGAATTTATATAATCGGAAATTCCTATTGTTGAACCCGATAATGAATCGGGAATCTGAAGTGCAATCTTATCTACTTGAGAAAATTCATTATTTTTCTTTTGAGCCTTTAATGCTGCTGAAATTACAATCAATAGAATAAATATTAAAACTCTCATATCTTTTAGTCTAATTATTTGTGTGGCGGTCTCCTACGCTTGCACCTACCGGTTGACTATAATTTTTGGCATCTACCGAAGCCTGCACATTGTAGCCCACCTGGGTGATGTGACGGTAAAGAACTACTGATTGAGCATCTCTATCTGTCGTACTGATTTGTTCTTTACCTGTTGCTTTAAGCTGTGATTCAAGTCCCTCATATTTGCTTTTGCGCACTTTCTGTATCTTGAGCTTCTCTGCCAATTCAGCTTTTTCTTCTTCACTGTCCGACTGATCTAAAGCGTTCTCATATTCCCGTATCCGGGTATCAATATAATCAAGGTGACGATCTATCTTGCCCTGATTGTAGTTGTTCTTCAGCGAGTTTTGTGCACGAACCTTGAATGAATCAATGGCAATGGTTTTACCTTCAATCAAATCCAACTCTTTAAGTAGAAATACAAACTTGCGAAAGATTGCCCTGAACTGTTCGGCATTGTCTTTACGGAAATTTGCAATGGTTTTATTCGAGGGTACTATTTCGCCCAACAGCCAACGGGCTTCGATATTGAGCCGGGCTTCCCGCTCTAATTTGCGAGAAGAACGAACACCATAACGATATCCGTAAATATACAATTTAAGCAATTGAGCAGGATGAATCGGTGGACGACCTTCACTCTTTAGTGTAACATGCTTAAAGCCGAAACTTTTCAAATCGATACTATCAACAAAAAAATCGATAATGCGCACAAAACTGTCGGGCTCCACCAGTTGATCCAAACAGTAAAATTGTATTTGATTCCGGGGTTCGCTTGTTACGTGGTGCATAGGACTGTTCTTTATTAACTGCATAAAGATAAGTATTTTAGCGCATTCATCCAAGTAAAAAGAAAGGTTTTTCTTAGATTAGGTTGAAAAATAATGTATCAGAAATAAAGGTGGTTTTTGCGCAGTCTGACGGATGGGGGTGTGGCAAGTGTGGGAGAGCGTGTTACGTTTTCGTCCCCCGACGAAAACGCCCGAGCGGGCGAAACCGCTCAGAAGTCCCAGTGTCACCCACATTGGCTACACCCCTTGTTATCGCCTGGCATTTATTTCAATTCATAATTAGTGCTTCGTCCACCACTACCTTCTTTTTGTAAGATATTCTTCTTAATTAAATCTTGAATATCTCGAAGAGCTGTGTCTTGTGAACATTTATTAATTTTCGCCCATTTCGAGGTTGTCAACTTTCCGTCAAATCCATCAAGCAGTCTATTTATTATTTTTTGTTGCCTATCGTTGAGAATTGTGGTGGAATGAAATTTCCAAAATTCTGCTTTATGAAGTATTTTCGATAAAGTCTCTTCTGTGGAGTCAATAGCATTTACTAAACATTGCAAAAACCATAAAATCCATTCTGTTATATCTGAATTTCCTTTCTGTGTTTTTTCAAGATTTTCATAATACTGTTTCCTTTCAACCCTAATTTGTGCAGACATACTATAGAACCGTCTGATACTTTTGTCAGAACGTGCCAATGTCATATCTGTAATTGCTCTTGTAATACGACCGTTTCCATCGTCGAATGGATGGATTGTTACGAACCATAAATGAGCAATAGCTGCCTTAAGAACCAAATCAATTTCATGTTCGTTTTCAAACCAGTCTAAGAATTTTATCATTTCTGGCTCTATTCTGTCAGAATTTGGAGCTTGGTAGTGAACCTTTTCTTTTCCCATAGGTCCTGATACAACTTGCATAGGTCCAGTCGTATCTTTGCGCCAGTCTGCAACAGTAATTTTATAAAGATTACTCCAACCTGACGGGAACAGCGCTGCATGCCAGCCAAACAGTCTGTTTTTAGTTAACGGCAAATCATATTTTTGAGTAGCGTCAAGCATCATCTCGACTAGTCCGTCAACGTGGCGTTCCGATTCTACTGCTCCTGCAATGTCAATTCCTAGTCGACGTGCAATTGAGGAACGTACTTGTTCAACATCCAAAAATTCGCCTTCGATTTCTGATGACTTAATAACATCTAAAGTAAGAGTGTTCAATACGGCTTCATTTTGCAAATCAAAACCAAGCGATTCCATTTTACCCAAAAGTCTTCCTTGCTGATTTCTTGCTTCACCAAGTTTTATCATCACTTTCTTATTGTCCCAAGTGAAGTCTGTCCAGTTTTCCTTTTCGTGTATATAAATCTTCATTCTCCGCAAAATATGCGTCAAATATACTACTTATTCTCCGCAAATAAAACTTTCTCCGCAAATTTCGCACAGATTACAGCTAATAATCTCCGCACTGTCGTTTTTTTTGCTTGGCGGTAACGGTTCGGGGCTTGGCGTTCGGGCGGGAAAGTCCGCAGGAACTTTCACGGTTGAATGTCATCCCGCCTGACACTAAACCCTTGTTAGACGCCGCCCATTAGTCTTCCTGTGACTTTACTTCTGAATTACATATATTGCTCTTCCCTGTGCAAGTATTTTATCACTCGAATCGCCTCCATAAAAAATACCATTGGAATAATATCCCACTGTTCCTACTGACTGGCTTCCAGTATTAGTTAAAAGCACTCCATTAGCTCCTACTTTGGCTGCTCTTGACTTCAATGCATCCATTGCTTTATCCTGTGCTGCTTGTCTTGATAATACCACATCACTGGAAACTTCAATTATTCCAATACTTTCGTATTCCGTAGGGGGATCAAGATAAATTTTCACTTCATTTGGGCTAATCGCAGATCTTTTCGTTCCAGTAATAATTATAGAACCAGTTGCGCAACTAGATAAGGCTCCAAGAATAAAAATTACTGTGATAATGTTAAGTAGTCGCATACCTTGCTTCTTTTTCGGCAAACTAATTATCTTCTTCATAAATTACTTAATTAACGTGTTACATATCGTTCTGTTAGTCATATTATCACTATACTGTTCAGGAGGTGGCGCCTAACGTTTTGCCGCTTGCCGCAGTGGGGGATTTCGGAGCACTGCACTTGATTTAACCACGGCCCCCCATTGCGGCAAACGGCTGTTACCGGCTGGCGTTCTGTCATTGCACATATTTCAGAAGTTCTCTAACTAGTCTGAACACAGTGGTTGAAGATTCTTCACTAGCTGGATTTGTATGGTCAAAATGATTGTAATTTCTCTCTGCTCTATCTATTGCAAGTTCAGTTCTTTTTTTGCTCGTTTTGTCGTCTATGCCGTCAAGTAATTCAAAAAAATCTTCTTCTATTAATTTTGTCCCATTACCGTCATAAGTTACTTTGAATGGTTTAAGGTGTTCGTTGATTTTATCGTTGTAGCGATCTCTATGCATTCCACCGCCTTGATGGTCATTAAAATGTAATATCAGCCAATATTCAAACGATTGATTTGAATAAGCTACGCCAAAGTTATTGTCTACGGCTATTTGAATTGCAGAGTTGAAATCATTATCGCTAAAATCGTCTTTGTCAAACACACACCAAACTTGGTCGTAGTTTCCTTGTTGGGCTAGCAAGAGGGCTCTATTTACTAACGTAACTGTATTATATCCTTCACCAACTGATTTGACTTTCGCTGAAGTAATTCTGAATTGATTAAAATAAGAGGGTTCGGTATTTTCTCCTTCACAAACAATAAGAATAGAGGGTTTTTCTGTTAACTCTGCAACAGGTCTTTCTAGGCTCGGTTCCTTTCTACGTTGAGCCTTTAACTGTTCAAGGTGCTTTTTCTTAGCTGCTTTTTGTTCAGCTTTTTTGTCCTTCATTTTCATTTTCTGTCAATAAAAATTTTAGATTATCAAAAAAGCCAAGAAATGGAACTGCACCATATTTACCCTTAATATAATTATCTTCAAAAGGGTCATTTTTTCTCACTTCATCTGATTTAAAGTCAGCTAGTGAATAGAGTTTAGCTTCTCCATATTTATTTTTGTTTGTAAACCAAATTTGGTCTCTTCTAAATAGACCTGAACTTAATAAGTTTGTGTCGTGAGTATTGAAAATCAGCTGTGCATTCTTCTTATTAAACTCTTTAGAGTTAAAAAGCGAAACGATTTTACAAACCAAATTTGGATGAAGTTTTGAGTCTAACTCATCTACAACTAATGTGTAACCATTTTCAACCACATCAAGAATTGGCCCTGTTAAAGCAAAGAATTTTCTTGTCCCTGATGATTCATCATCGTCCAAAGAAAAACTAATGTTTCCTACCGATTTTAAATCTTCATTGTATTTTTTATGCTTGGTCAATACATCAGAAACATACTCTTGCTTTTCTTCACGAACTTCTTTAATAATTTTATCTTTAAGTTCTTTGGGCATTCCTTTCGGAAGGCTATTGATGTCAAGTTTTTGTAACTCGACATCTTGAATTCCTAAATCAGCAGATTTCAAGAATTCAAGAATTTTGATTTTGTAGTCAGGGTCTTCTGTTCTGCCCATTGAAAAACCTTGGTAACCTGATTCGTTTAACCCTGATAAGGTTTTTAGTCTTTTAAACCAATCTAAAACATTGATTGCAGTCTTTTCGTTGAATTGAGCGGCTACAGAAATTAATAATGCATTATCTCGAACGAGTCCTTCCTTAACAACCGTATTGCCTTTGGTGAAACTTCGTTCGTGAGTATTGAAGGTGCTACCTTCTCTGTAAAAGAGTTCAATTTCTTTTGTTTTTGGTTTGTGATAAAGCCACTCAGATACAATTCTATCGGTTGTAGCTTCAAAGCCATAACGATAAAGCACATTTTTGTGAACGAAAATGATTTCAAATTCAGATGGTTCGTTTTCCGTCTGTGTGCTTAGTTTAAAGGGTTCAACTTCAATAGTCTCACCTTTTTGGCTTTCTTTTGAACTGTTGATTACGAAATATCGCATAAATGCAAATGCGTCTAGCAACTTGCTTTTACCACTCGCATTTGCACCATAGATAACCGCACTTTTGAGAAGTCTCAGTCCAAAGTTGTCATTGATTACGATGTTTTCGTGCTCTCTAGTGTCTTTGTCATAGTTAGAAGCAATAAGGCTCAAAGTCGCTTTGTCCTTAAATGTCCTAAAGTTTTTTAGTGAAAATTGCAGAAGCATCTTTCTGTTCGTTTTTGATTAATTTTCTGCAAAGGTAGTCTTTATTTTGCAATTGCAAGCAAAATAAAAGTCATTTTTGATTATTTTAGCTCGAAAATCTTGTTTATGCTGTTTTTTTGCGCTTGCCGGTAACGGTTGGCGGTATTAAACGTTTGGCATTTCAACGCCCTTTCCTGTCGAACCGCTATAAAGTTTATTAAATGTACCGACTTCAAAGATAGCACTTTCCTGCCAAATGTTTTATACCGCATGTTGGGCGCAGTTATTTATTTTTCACTTTCTTTTCTACAAAGAGTTATAGTTAATTTATCTTGTTGTTGTTCGATATGGACATGCTCTCCTTCTTTAAATCCTAATTCTTCAAGCCATTTTCCTTCAAGTCTGATTTCTGGAACACTAACATAATCCCATCTTCTTTGTTGGAATTTACTATGAATTTTTAGTTTCCTAAATCTTTTCATTTCGTCATATTATAGTATGACAAAAATATGAAAAGAATTTGAATTGTCAAATTTTAATATGACAAAATTGTCGTATAATTAATTGACATTTGTATCATGAATAAAGATGAACTTAAATATAAAATTGGTCAACGCATTATTGAATTAAGAACTCAAAAGGGGTGGAGCCAGTCAGATTTAGCCAGAGCCTGCAATAAGGACAGGCAAGCAATCGAAAAATTGGAAAATGGCAAAGTGAACCCCACGCTTTTTACTCTTCTGGAAATTTCAAAGGCACTTGAAGTTTCACTTTCCAAATTAGTTAGTATTTAGCGATTTTTAAATTTTCAATTCTTTACGTACTCTGCTTTTTACAAGGTCGATGAGTTTTTTTAATGATTCATTAGTTGCATCAACAGCACCGCTTTCTATATTGGTTACAAATTCTTCAAACATTTTGACTTCATCGTCTTTACCGTAAAGCTGAAATTTCTTTCGAGCATCAGCCATATTCGTGGGTAGGTTTTTGTGTTCTACAAAAGGATTCTTTGATGAGGTCATTTGAAGGAATACCTCAATAAAAGCTAAAAGCATATCTAATCTGTAGTCAAGTCGTTTCTTTGCAATCTCGTGTCTTCGATTAAGTTCACTATTTACAAACCAACCACTAATTACAAGAATAGCAGATATTATCAGAATCCAATCACTTATTGTCATAAATCTTTGTTTTTTATAATTGTGCCCAACGCGCGGCGGTATGAAAAGTTTCCGATTGCGGGCGATTTCCTGTCAAGTTATACAAAAGTTGGAGCGGCTACAACCCTTGAATAATCTACTAACACGGCAATTTTTTATACCGCATGTTAAGTGCTGGCGTTTGTCTGTCACATATTATCTGACTAATAAGTCCAATACTCTCGAATAATGAAATCTGTTGAACCCTCGAGTAAATCTAAAAGTCCGGGCTTGTGTTCCAACCCTACCAAAACCACAATACGTTTGTTTGTGTATTCTCTAGCTATCTTCTTTATATTATCAGCCATTATTGCATTTCGCTCATACCATTGTGCTTTCCATAGCCGCGCAAAATCAATCCAATGATTTAATTTTTTGGTATTTTCAACTATTGAAACTACCTTTGAATAAATTATTTTTTCTCGCAATGACAAAAATTTCACGGTTACATTGACATTCAAATCCTTTACAGAATTAAATTTTAACCCATTGTAGTTCATTATTAAGCGTATCAAATCAACATCTTCTTTATCTCTCGCACTCAATTCATTCTTTTCGTATAAATCAAGTATATCACTCCACATCTTTTCTTGGTTGTCAAAATAATTTGTCTGCCGATACCATTGGTCCCTACCAGACATATCAAAAGGTCGCAAATCCACCTTGCGTAATGATTTATACTTATGTGCCCCCAACATTTGATTACCCCAATATTGATCAGGTTTTATATTAAATCGAAAATCGGGTGTAAAAAAAGAGGAATCTAACTCAATAAGAACTACATCTGGTTTGATTTTCATCAATATATTATACACACTATCTCTGTTCATGTATGAACATTCCTCATGCACTTCTCCAACGATACAAAGTTCTGTTTGTGAATAGGCTCTATAAAAACTACTATACAGCATTAGGCACAATAAAAAAATCTTTTTCATTTATTATTCTTTTTATTTTTCCTTTTCAAATTATTTATCTTTGCGTTGTCACACGCTTGCACTTAACGGTTGCGTGTATGAAACGTTGGGGATTGCGGGCTTCGTTCCTATCCGCCGACACAAACGCTGATGCGGGGCAGAATACTTGATTTAACCACTTAAACCCCAATATTTTATACACGATGTTAGCCACAGATTTTATTGGTTTTCAATCAAATAGTCCTAATTAATGAACCGCTTTCCTTTCTAAGTTCCGTTTTACCTTGGTTGGTTTTTACTAAAATATCACTTCCGCTAAATTTAGCTCCTATCGCATTACTACTAACGATTGTTCTTACTAATGAACCACTTTCTTTTCGCAGTTCAACTTTCCCGTTTGCCGTTGTTACTACTATTAAAGAACCGTCATTATTAATGTCAGCATCTACAGCTCCACTGCTAACAATTGTCCTGATTAAAGAACCTGAATCCTTACGTAATTCAACTTTTCCATTTGTGATTTTAACGATGTTCATAGTTTTAAAATGTTAAGAGTTAGTAATTTATTTCCATGAGAGATTTTTCTTTACGATTCCATTAGCCAATTCCTTTGAATTTGTGGCATTGAGTTCTTTAGCTAAGTCCCAGAAATACTTCTTGTTTCCATAAAGTCCACCTTTGGAAGTCTTTTTAAAATTGACTTCGTATGGATTATCAAGTAAAAACACCTGAAGTCCATTGTTCTTAATTTCTTCTATCCGATAATCCCAAAGTAAAATCTTTTCTTTGGCTTCCTGAATAAGCTCACTATCTGTATAATTTGAATTATTCCATTGAATATATTCGCTATCGTAGTTTTTCTCAATAACAACAACAGCTTTTATTTCATGAATAAATTTTACATTCTTCCATTTATAACCACCAAAATATTTCGCTCTTCGATGACTATATACTCCTCCAGTATTAGGACACATAAAAACGTTTTTTTCGTGAACTTCGTGAATTGTAGAAGCACAGTTTACAACTTCTAATAAATATCTCCATGATGGGAAAAAATAGCCGTTCCGGTCAAGATACGCTCGAAATTCCACAAGGAACTTTTTAAAAACATCGGAAGAGTCAACTGATTCCAATGTTTCTACAAATTCCTCAAAAGATATTGGGACTAATATAATGTCAAGTGATTTAGCTATTTGAATCTGTTGCTGATATTTTTCTTCGGGATTATCAATCTCGAAGTTTGAAAGCAAAAACAAGATATTGTAATCAACATTTTTCTTAAATCCTTCTAAGTGACGATTTATCTGGTCAGAATAAAACCAGTCAGTTCGTTTAGTTTCAAAGAATATTGAAAAAGATTTTTGCTCAATTACTAAATCAGGCACACTTGTTTCTTTTCTTACCTGTTGCTCAAAAGTCGGGTTGATTATAAAATTTGTCGAAGTCAAAGACGAAATTGCTTCTTCAAAACTTGTTGGATTTTCTTCATAAAGCAATTTCAAAATCAGTCCACAATGATTTGTTAGTGAGTTTTCTTTCGTGTGATAATCAGAGAATAACGATATTTCTTTGCTCATTGCGTGGCCATTTTAAATTTGTGGCTAACGGTTTGAGGCTTTAAGAAGTGGCGGATTGCGAGCGTGTAATTCTCAGCATTTCACTAATGTTTGTGCGGGTTACAAAACTTGAATACAACACTTTACCCCGCCATTTCTTAAAGCCTATGTTAGCGGTTCGTTGCTTTCTATTTCAGTTTCTTCATTGTATTGCTTGCAAGTAACGATTTCATTTGTGTTATGGCTACTTTGTTTAATTGCAGAAGCCTTTCGCTTTGTGATAAGCCTTGTCTGATTAGCAAAGCGTTCACGCTCTCCATATTGCTTAACACCACAAGCTGTTCCAATGTTGCGTAATCTCGTATATTTCCTGTTTTGTCAGGATTATTGTCTCGCCATTCTTTTGCCGTAATTCCAAACAGAGCAACATTCAACAAATCGGCTTCGTTGGCATAAACAAAACTCGCTTGTTGTTTGGTAATTTCCTGCGGAATAAGGTTTTCTTTTATTGCATCGGTATGAATTTGATAGTTCACTTTGGCAAGAGTTCGTTGCAAATTCCATTCTAATTTTAAACGGTCGTTTTCTTCACTTTTGAGGCGTTGAAATTCTTTTACAAGATATATTTTGAATTGCGGACTAATCCACATCCCAAACTCAAAAGCAATATCGGGGTGAGCGTAAGTTCCACCATATCGCCCTGCGGTAGCTTTCAATCCAATTGCATTTGTCTTTTCGACCCATTCTTTTACGCTTATTTTATAGCTATTTAGCCCTGCTTGACTTTTAATTATGGCGAATTCGCCATAATTAAAATTAGGATTGTAAACCTTTTCCCAAATACCAAGATATTCAATCGTATTCCTATTTCGGAGCCAATCAGAAATAAAAAAATCGCCGTCTTTGGCTTTTAGCATATCAGTTAAAGAAATGTATTCCTGCTCTTTGACGAGAATAACCGTAATTTCTTTGCCCTCAACTTTTATGATTTTGTTTTTAGCCATAGCCTTATTTCAATATGATAATCCACAAAATTAAATAAAATCGCTCGAAAACAGCTGTTTTATCGCAATTATTTATCTGTCAGACTTTTCTTGTGTTTTTTGATTTTCTTTATTGCCCAATCGTAGTGGCTTGCAGTTGCCGAAACGCAATAACTGCCTAAACTTGTTGTGCCTGTCCACGAAAACAATTTATTAGTAAAAAGTTGTTCGTTTGTAAATGTATCTATCAACGACATGACTTCGGCGTGGCTTTTTTGTAGCATTAATATTGCTTGTTGATAGAACGTAGTTTGGTGTTTTTTCCAAAATTCAACGTTCATTTGCGGATAGGTTTTCCAATTGTATGGTTCGGGCAGAAAACTTGTTTTCTTTCCTGCCGAGTTTGATTTCACCCAATTTAACAACAATTGGTGCCATTCATATAAATGTACCAATACATCTCTAATGTTCTTATCTCTATCGTCAAACGAAAATGATTTTTCTTGCTCATCTACTGTTAATGAGTTGATTAGACCAAAGAGTTTTTTAAAGTTTTCTTCGCTTTGGTCAATAAGTTGTAGCTTTGTTGTTGGACGTGCCATAAAATTTGATTTTTAGTATGTTTGATACCGTTGTCGGTTGTCGTTTTACAATGACCGCTAACGGTGGCGGTATGAAACGTTGGGGATTGCGGGCTCAGTTCGTGTCCATCGACAAATAGCTGATGCGGGGTAGGACGCCTAAAAAAACCAAATCCCCCCAATGTTTTATTACCGCGTGTTGAACTAAATTCCCTCCGGGAAGGGCTTTAAATAACTCATTTTTTATAACATTATTTTAAGATTTCTGTTTCAAGATGCTGAAAGAGGAATTACCAGTTCCTTTAAAATTCTAAATCTCCCAATTTATTCATTTTAATTTTTCAGCATCATGAAACAAAAATCAGAATTCTCTATTATTGGTCAGGCACTGCTCATTATTCCAGGCTTCGACCTTGTGTATCAAAAGCTTGAACAGCAGGTTGTGCTGCGTGGACAAGCTAAGAGTACCTTCGAAAACTACATTCATCGCATCGCTCAGGTCTGTCTGCATTTCAACTGCCTGCCCGAAGAGGTAATCGAAGATGAGCTTAACGACTATCTTGCCGGATTGGCTTTGTCGGCCAAATCTCCTTCACGAAGTGCTTTCAAGCATTCAGTTTATGGTCTTCGATATTACTACCGTTACGTGGGACTCCCAACGCGTGCCGTAAAACTGCCTTCGCTTAAAAAGGATGCCCGACTGCCTGATATTCTCAATAAAGCGGAACTTAAAAAACTCTTCGTGGCTCCCACTTTGCTCAAACATCGCATCCTGTTAATGCTTATCTACTCTGCCGGCTTGCGTTCCTCTGAACTGATTAACCTTAAAATTGCAGATATCGACTTTGAGAGATCTTCTATTCATATCCGGCGTAGCAAATACAACAAAGACCGTATTGTGCCACTCTCCCTTTATATGGCTGTCGGACTTCAAAAGTATCTTGCGCTTGAACAACCCCTTACATGGCTTTTTAATGGAAAACTGCTTGGTTCGACCTATTCCTCAAAAGCAATTGCATGGGTAATGCGGGAAGCTGTGAAAGAAGCCGGCATTTCAAAAAGTGTAACGGTTCATTCCCTGCGTCATTCCTTTGCTACACACCTGATTGAAGATGGTTTGAACATCATCACTGTCAAAGATCTGCTGGGGCATTCCAAAATTGAAACAACCATGGTTTACCTGCATATAGCCCAATGTCCCCTGATTCAGGCGCATAGTCCGCTGGATACGCTTTATCCACAGCAAAGATAATGAATCGCTCCATATTCGAGGTAGCCCACGTAATAAAACGTTTCGGGGCTGAGTTTGGTATGCAATCTCATCCCAATAATTATCAGCTTACCGTACTCAATGCTTTGCAGCAATGCCGGACAGCTGAGCTGGGAGGTCATAAAGACAAGTGCAACAACCCGGCTTGTTCCCACGAGCATTACAGTTATAATAGTTGCGGCAATCGCCATTGCCCCAAATGTCAAATAGCACGTCAGATGCTTTGGGCTGAAGACCGTATGCGGGATGCGCTCAATGTAAAGCATTTTCACGTGGTGTTTACCGTACCCGATGAGTTGAATGAAATCTGTCTGATCGACAGCAAATTCTTTTACTCATCACTCTTTGCCTGTGCATGGGATACCCTGCGCAGTTTTGGTTACTCTCATCACGGGGTCGAAACCGGAGCTATATGTGTGCTTCACACCTGGGGAGCAAACCTCTCGTTGCATCCGCACCTGCATTGCTTAGTTCCCGCAGCTGGTCAGAACGTACGAGGAAAGATACTGGACATTGGCCGTGAAGGGAAATACCTGTATCCGGTGAAGCAAATGAGTGCTGTGTTTCGGGGAAAGTTACTCCTGCGATTGAAACAGCATCTCAAAAAACAAAACCGGTTTACCTGTGACATTCAGCAGACAATTGACCATTGCTACGCCAAACAATGGGTTATCTACTCAGAACCTTCGTTGGGAAATGCAAAACAAATAGTGGAGTATTTAGCAAAATACACTCACAGGGTAGCTATCAGCAATACACGTATCAAAAACATCGACGAGCGCAATGTCACTTTCTCCTATAAGGATTATGCTGATAATGCAAATCAGAAACTGATGACCCTCACGGGGGTGGAGTTCCTGCGTCGTTTTGCCATGCACATCCTGCCGCGTGGTTTTGTCAAGATACGCTATTACGGTATTCTTGCCAGCAGCTATAAAGAGCAGGTGAAGCACCTCAAAAGCAGACCCGACATCCTCCAACTTACCGAAACACGCTGGCAGAGAATGGTGCGGCTTACTGGTTTTGACTCCTGCAAATGTCCTATATGCAAAACCGGAAACATGATTGTGATGGAAACACTTCCCCGAATCCGTTCGCCCGATAATGTCTTTTACCCACGAACTAACCACCAAAACCTCTGATCAATAGCCTGCAAGCCCTGTTTCAAACAGGGACGGCCATTACTATGTCTTAACGTAAGCAAAAACCGCTGTTTCTGCTGTTTTTCAATTATATAATTACTGCTTTTTGCGAATTTGCTTTTCCAAAAAAGCTTCTCAGCTTTACTTTCTAACCTTTTAAACTGAACGCGGAATCCCAAATACTGACGCTTTTCCCATAATACCCACTTTTATCAACGCTCAACTAATAGAATCCCTGCAAAGAGGGAATACGGCTCAACCCACGCTTCCGTGCTGGGTCGTGCCGACCGCAGGAAGCCTAAGTATTAGGGCTTCGTTTTTCTATTCATTCAAGCATGTATTCAAAAACATGTTGCCACGATATTTGTCCGGTGTTATGTCGATTCCATTTTTAATCATTAGCAGTTCTCTCCATAAACCAGCACCATAACTTGTTGTTTTAAATTTTATTTTGTTGTCTTCTTGTTTTATGCCAGCAATGTACTTTAAAATTTTCATCGTTGTATAATCATCATCACCCTTTCTAAATTCACCAAATACAATTAAGCTATTTGAGTCAAACCCAATCGGTTTCTGGTTGCTAAAAATTTGTCCATTTGTCAAATCAAATGCAATTTCAGAAAGCTCATAAGTTGTGAGAGTAAAATGATTTTGGTGTTCAGAAAGCTCAAAATTACCATAACTCCAGTCTGTATGCCATATGGATTTTCCAACATTACATGTGTCAACAACGAGTTCTGTCAACTTATAAGACCTTAATAGTTTCCCGTTTCTGTAAAACCATAATGCGTTTCTATCACCAATTGTATGTCCTTCCATGAAATCATCTATGATAACTATATTTTGTCCATTATCTGAAACTAAAATTGTCATGCTCGTAAAACCTAAATCCTTAAATTTGTATTTAGTTGAGCCTGCTTTATCTGAAAGAGTCCATTTCTTCTTTTGATATTTTACGGAATATTCTCCGTTTTTACTCTCAAATTTTGTCTGAAGTCTTGGTTCGTCAGCAAAACAGTCGAATATAAAAACAAGTCCAAAAAATAACAGAAATATTCGTCTAATCATAGTTTCTTTTTGTCTTTTTAAATGAGCCCTAACGGTTGGCGGTATGGTTAGTTGCCGATTTCGAAGCACTTACCTATCAAGTTACAACTACTTTTGATACGAGCTGTGCCGCTTGAATACGCACTGCACCGGCAATTAACTATACCACTTGTTACCGCCTGGTGTTCTTTGTTTTCTGTCATTTTTCTGTCCATTTACAATATCGTTTCTGTCGCTGTGTGTTTGGGTCAGCAAGCTCTTTGGCTGGTTTTGGTTGAAGCGTTGGCTTTTTTCGAGCGACCAGCTAATGTGCTTGATAAGCGTGAGCTATTCATCAGTTAGTATCAATTCACTATTTTTTGCTATTGGTCTAACAACTACAGAATCTCCCAAATTATATCGTTTATTAGATTCCAATTTCCCCAGTACCCAAGCGCCTTTAATCAAAACATGATAATCCTTTTTGTTTAAAGCTATAATATTCCCAGAATAGGTCTTTTCATATTCGAAATTTTCAATTCGTTCTGTATTCATTGAAAGTAAGTCTTTTAAACTTAATGCGACACGATTATTTTCCAAATCAACCAAAGCTAAACACAAAGGTATATCGTCAAGAACGTTTCTAAGCATCTGGCAATCTTCGATATACCCATCAGCAATATCTCGACGATGCAATAGAGCTTTAATTTCTTTATTTTGATGCTTGATAGTATAAAACAATCCCCATTGGTTTGATTCGCAAACTTTAAGTCGTTTTAAAACTTGCCCTATCTCAAAGGAACTTGAAAATTCAGCCAGCGGATGTTTTATAAACGGTTTAAAAGAACCAAGTAGTTTAGTATTGTATTTATCTGTACCTATAATTTGAACCTGATATTTATTACCAACTTTGTAGGTATAACTTGACCCATTCCAAGTAGTCTCATAACTTGGGACATATACATTGTATGTTTTATCGGCAATAATATACCCAACAATCCCATACGAATTGACTTCATTTACTATTAAATCAAATGTTTTTCCTTGATTTACTATAGAAAATTGAATGAATGGATTCTCTTTTTTATGTTTAAGTGTTACAAAGACAATTTTCTTTTCTTTATCAATAAGGTCAACGTAACATTTAACTTTCTTATTTAGTTTGAATTGTTCCTTTAAAGATGTTATATCATCCTCAGACCATGAAAGTTCTCTGAATGGAAGAATAGCTTCAATACCCTCTGCGATTTCACCAACAAAAGAATTTGCAGCTTTTTTACAAATAATCATCTCCACTTCAGAATTTTTGGCATAAAAAATCCTATCCCAAGGGTCTTTAAGGTCAGCTAAACGAAGTCTAATATTACCTCTCTCAAAATTATATCCAAGGACATCAAATTCATATTCGTCACCTAGGTTAAATAATTTATGTAGAAAATCATATCTACTATAGGTCAAGTCTTTTCTAAAAGCAAATCCTTCAATTTTATCCAAACCTAAATCTACAGTAGCAAAAGAATCTTCAATGAAAGAAATTTTCCCAGTTATTCTCTTACCTATTTCAAATTGAGTTGTTAAAATATTATTTGGGTCACTTTTAGTATTTCTTAAACCAAATTCTACTATTCCGTTTTCCTGAATTTCTATTGGAATAGCTTCTATATATGTGTTTTCTTTAAAATACCTCCTCGCGTCTTGAATATCAATGACACTTAGGTTCTCCTTCCTTAAATAACCTTCAATTCCATTTATATCAATTTTTAGATAGTTTTCTTGAACATATGTTATTACTCCAGCAATTGCAGTTTTATTTTCTATTGCTTTACCAATTTCTTTTAATGTATTAGAAAGTATACTGTCATTGTTGATGCGAATGCAATAACAAATAGCAGAGCGATTTTTTAAATCAAAATACTCCTTTGGTTTGTTTATTAAAACAAAATTGCCTGTATTAAGAAGTTGCGTAGATACTTCTTTTAGAATTGGAACACTTGCACCTCTAGCTAATAGATAAAAGCTTTCGATTCCTTTAGACATTCCAAGTTTTATGCGTCTTAAATATGGTTTAATTCCGTAATTTATAAATGTTTCTTCTTTTGCGACTAAGACAATTCCAACTTTTAATATTTGTTTTGAAAATGCTAATGGTGTATCATCATCATACTCTCGGATTGAAATTTGATTAACAAATCGAAGAAACTCATCGGATTCTCTCTTATACTCTTCCTTTATAGTTCTACCATGTAACTTTTTGCCAAAGAGGTCTAACTCCCGTAATAAAATTCGAGTAAACAAGCCATTATCATCAATATCTTCGATTAACTCACAACGCTCAAAAACGTCCGAACTTTCAGAAGTATTTTCATCAATAAATATTGATAAGATATTTGAACTATTCTTCTCAATTTTTAATAGAATTTTCTTGGTAACTGAAATATCCAAAGCTTTCCTAAAATTCTCATTTATATAGGGTTTTGTGTGTTTAAGAAAAGCATCTTTAACATAGATTGTTGTCGCCTTAACTATGTTTTTTGTTGGATTGTTTTCAAACTTCAATTTTACTATTGCCTTACCATCTTTTAAAGCCGTTTCTAAATTATCCTCACTTACCCAATTTATTGTTAATGCAGGAATATCAATGTCGGGGAGCTCATTTGCAATACTCTTCAAAGCTTTTGTACAAGGGCCTTCAACATCACTTTTAATTGAATATTTTCTTAAAGATTTAAAAGGATGTGCTAAAATCCTCCATATAAATCCAAAATAAATTTGAAAATTTTCAGGTTTTGTAGCTCCAATAAACAAAAGCAATAGGATAATTATTACAAGCAAAGAAGAAAGACCTTGTCCTTCAAAAAATGTCTTAAGAGCGTCAATGATTTTATTCATGGTCAAGTTTATATTGTTCTGAACAATCTATTCTGTCACAGTAAAATTTAATTTTTGAACCATTTTCAATTGGTAGCATAATCCCAATGTTTTGATGATTCATTACGGAACCGCATGAACTGGATATTCCGGTGATATTGACCCCTCATTCCGGTGATATTGACCCCTCTTGAT